>Ga0209232_1000007_pt1 | contig 183444 bp, 246 predicted proteins | sample ETNvirenome_2_60_FD_184066 | JGI IMG/M metagenome (GOLD analysis project Ga0209232, IMG submission 184066) | Marine viral communities from the Pacific Ocean - ETNP_2_60 (SPAdes) (version 2) | ecosystem: Environmental > Aquatic > Marine > Oceanic | place: Pacific Ocean | collected 2013-06-22 | reverse complement strand
GGGTTAACAGTACCATATTTACCTTTAGATCTTTTGGTCGGTCTTTTAGTATCTACCGGGGCTTTAAAATCTTCTAATATATCTTTGACTATACCATTGAAATTCATATAATTATATTTATAATAAGATATGGTTAAATCCTTAAAGGTTAAGTGTATAGTTACAAATAAAGAAAGTTTATTTTCTGGTGACTATTTGAGAAAGAAAATAGAAGAGTATAAAGATGTAGAAACATTGCAAAAACTCTACATAAGTAGAGATGTAAAAACTCTTTTTAAAAGAGGTTATGGTGTAATAGAAATTAGAAATATATTAAATGTATCTGATGATATTGAAATCCCTGATCAATCTATTATTGAACAACTCGAAGAAAGATTTAAAACTAGCAGTTTAAAGATACCAACAATAAATGAAAATTTATCTTCATTTACTTATAATAAATCCGATCCCGAAGTTGAATCTTTTATAAATAAATATATAATTAAAGTATGAATTTAGTACCAAGAATAGAAGGAAGTAAATTAATCATTTTCAATGCTGAAAACGGTTCAATACAACATACAGCTGAACTACCAGGTTCTTGTACTTATAGTGGACCCGTGGTAACCGGTGATACCGCTACTGTTACTATTCACCCTAATAACGGTGGTAAAGATAAGATCAGAGTATATAGTCTTAAAGGTGCTACTTTAAAAAGAGAAATAAATCTATAATGATAGATGTATCTTTAGTAGAGTCCCCGGTAGAGGGAGAAGAGTTTTCATATAAAACTCCTTTAGAACCGTCAATATTTTTAGGGTTCATTATAAAAAATGAATACGACAATAAACGGTTAAAAATAAACGAAAAGTATAACCCTAAAAAGTTCTTCCGGTTATATAAAACTGAAAGTAAAAGTAATATGTTACCATTATACGGAATTTGTTTAAAGCCGAATGATGTAGGCGATAGTATTATTAAAACAATAAGTGATCAAGAAAAATCATACGATATTAATTTAGTGGTCTATCAAAATCTTTTAAGTGAATTTAACCTTACATGTAATGATTGTTATGCTTACTTTAAGAGCGGTATATATCCTATAGATTTTAAAAAATTTAGACATCTAACAGACGATAAAGTATCAAAAGATAAAAAAATATTACAACATATGCTTGATATAGATGAAAGTAAGTTTGACTTTCAAAAATTTGGTTCTATTATAGCGTTGATAATAACATAATAATTTAAATAATGAATATGAATATAGTAAAGAGAACTGGCGAAATGGTACCGTTTGACGTCGATAGAATACATCGCGTTGTAGGTTGGGCAGTTAATGACATTAAAGGTGTAACAGCTTCTGATATTGAAATAAATGCCAAGCTTCAGATGAAAGAAGGTATAACAACACGTGAAATTCATAACGTGTTAATTGATTCTGCTGTTAATTTAATATCATTACAATCACCCAATTATCAGTATGTCGCGTCAAGATTACTTTCCTACCAATTACGTAAAGATGTTTGGGGTGGTAAGAACCCTCCTAAGTTAGTAGATTTTATTAATAAAAACGTTCATGAATATGATGTTTATGATGAAGATATTTTAATGTTGTATACTGATACAGAAATAAATAAACTTGACGAGTATGTAGATCATTCAAGAGATAATAATTTTACGTATGCTGGTATGCGTCAGTTATGTGATAAGTATCTTATTCAAGATAGATCTGAAACTAAGATTTATGAAACACCTCAGTTTGCATATATGATTATTGCTATGGTATGTTTTGGTCAATATGAAGGACCAGCTCGTATTTCTTATGTGAAGAAAGCTTATGATTATTTTTCCAAGTTTAAGATTAATTTACCGACCCCTTTAATGGCCGGTGTACGTAGTAAAGTAAGACAATATGCATCTTGTTGTTTAATTGATGTAGATGATACCTTACCTTCTATCTTCTCCTCATCTACAGCTGCTGGGTATGCTACAGGATCTCGTTATGGTATTGGTTTAAATATGGGACGTATACGTCCTCTTAACTCCCCTATTCGTAATGGTGAAGTTGTTCATACAGGGGTAATACCTTTTCTTAAGTTAATGGAATCGACAGTTAAGTCATGCCATCAGAATGGTATTCGTGGAGGGTCTGCTACTGTTAACTTTCCTTTCTGGCATTATGAAGCAGAAGATATGTTAGTACTAAAAAATAATTCTGGTACGGACGATAATCGAGTACGTAAGTTAGATTATTGTATTCAATTTAGTGAGTTATTTTATAAAAGATTTTTAAAGAATGAAGACATAACTCTTTTTTCGCCTTGCGAAGCTAAAGAATTGTATGATGCTTTTGGTCATGAAAATTTTGATGAGTTATATGAGCAATATGAACGTAAGACGAGTCTTAAGTTTAAGAAGACTGTTAAAGCAAGAAAGTTAATGTCGTTGTTTATTAAAGAAAGAGTTGAGACCGGTCGTATATACTTTATGAATATCGATCATTGCAATCAGAGATCAGCTTGGGATGATGATATTAAGATGACTAACTTGTGTGTTGAAGTATTGCATCCTACTAAGCCTCTACAGCATCCAGATGATAAGAATGCAGAAATTGGTATTTGTATTTTATCTGCTATTAATGTATTAGAGATTCAATCAGATGCAGAAATGGAAAAGGTATGCGATATTATTGTACGTATTTTAGATCAGTTAATTGATTACCAAGATTACTTTTTACCTGCTGCTGAAAACTTTACCAAAAATCGTAGATCATTAGGTATTGGTATTACTAACTTTGCTGCATATCTTGCAAAGCAAGGTGTAAAATATACAGATGATGAAGCCCCTAATGTGGCTGATGAGTTGATGGAAAAGGTTCAGTATTATCTATTAAGTTCATCCTGTAACCTATCAAGTGAAAAGGGTAGATGTCCTAAATTTAATAAGACAAAGTATAGCCAAGGTTGGTTACCAATCGATAACTATAAGAAAGAAATTGATGAATTTGTTACAAGAAAAAATAGTATGGATTGGGAAGGCTTACGAGCAAGGATAAAAGAGTTTGGACTAAGACATAGCACAGTATCAGCTATAATGCCCTGCGAGAGCTCTTCGGTAATTCAGTGCTCTACAAATGGTATAGAACCTATTAGATCTTATATTACCTATAAGAAATCTAAAGCTCGTACGTTACCTGTTATTGTACCAAACTATACATCATATAAAAATAAGTATACTCTTGCATATGATATGGAAGATAATACTGGTTTGATTAAAATTGTAGGCGCTTTACAGAAATGGATCGATATGAGTATCAGTGCTAATATGTATTATAATTATGCTCATTATGATAACGGAGCATTACCTGATTCAAAGGTTATTAAAGAAATACTATTAGCATATAAATTAGGCTGGAGAACAGGTTACTATAACAATACTGATGATGGGGATAAGCAGAGCTTCAATGAAGAGGAACAGAAAGATAATATTGAAGATGGATGTGAATCAGGAGCTTGCGCACTCTAAATATATTAACGATGGCAGATAAAGAAGAAAAATGGGCAGAAAACGTAGAAGGAGCTTTCTATGTCGACGAACAATGCATTGATTGTGACCTATGTAGGGAAACTGCTCCGGATAATTTTACCAGAGAAGAAGATGGTGGTTATTCATATGTATATAAGCAGCCTGAAAATGATGTAGAATTAGAATTATGTGTAGAGGCAATGGAAGGTTGCCCAGTTGAAGCAATAGGAAATGATGGATAATAAATTTATGGATACTGTACTGAATGTTAAAAATGTTGATACTACGAAACAGCCTATGTTTCTTGGAGAGGATTTAGCTCTTCAAAGATATGATAGGTTTAAATACCCTAAGTTTTTCGATCTATGGAGAAAGCAAGAAGAGTTTCATTGGTTACCTGAAGAAGTGTCGTTAACTAAAGATCGTAATGATTATGAAAACTTAACTGATACTGAAAGATTTATTTTTAATAGTAATTTAAGATGGCAAACTATGACTGATAGTATGCTTTCTAGAAGTATTCATAATATTAAAAATTATGTATCAAACCCCGAGTTAGAAATATGCATGACTAGCTGGGCAAGATTTGAAACTATTCATAGTTATTCATATACATATACATTACAAAATATTGCTAAAGATGCTACTGCATTTTTTGACTCTATATTAGAAGATAAAGAAATAACTAGAAGAGCTACTGAAATTAGCGGAGCATATAACACATTACTCGGAGACGATAAAGATGATATAAAGCAAAAGATCTTTAATGCGGTACTATCTACTCAGATTACAGAAGGTTTAGCTTTCTATGTATCATTTGCTTGTTCTTACTTCTTTGGTTATAAAGGTAAGATGGAAGGTAATGCTAAAATTATAGGTTTAATTGCAAGAGATGAAAACCTACATGCTGCTATTACGCAAAATATTATCAAGTATTGGAGAGAAAATAAAGATGAAGGATTCCAGCAAGTAGTAAAAGATAATGAGCAGAAGATATACGACATGTATGGATTAGCAGTAGAGAATGAAAAGAAGTGGGCTGAATATCTCTTCTCGAATGGTTCTTTATTAGGCCTTAATGCAGAAATGTTAAACGGTTATATCGAATGGTTAGCTAATACAAGATTACGTTCTTTAGGTTACGATAAAATCTTTGATCAAACAACTAATCCAATTGGTGGGTGGTTAAATGGTTACTCAGATAGTTCTAAAGTGCAAGTAGCTCCTCAAGAAACTGAAATTAGTTCTTATAAAATCGGTGCAAGAGATACAGAAATAGATGAAGAAGCATTTGATGATTTTGATCTTTAATATAAATAATTTTTATGTCAAATTACATTCAAGCAATTAAAACAAAATTAACAGGTCAAAGAGATATTGAAATCTCCGATCTTCAAGTGTATATTTCATCTCCTGTAGCTATTGGTGAACATCCAAATATTGGCGAAGAAATAGAAAAGAAAATTGAAACTATAGATAATCTTAATTCAAAAATTGAAACTATAGATAAATTATTTACTCAAGAAAAAGAAGTTGATTCACAATAAACATAGTCTATAATAGAAGGCTATGAAAAAGAAATATATTATTATTGGCGCTGCTGTAGCTGTCATTGCATATCTTGCATTGTGCGGTAAAGCAGAAGCTCAAGAAGTAGAACAAGAAAAGACCTGGAAGGTAGATGTCACCACAGGTTACTATGAAAAGCGCATTTCAGGCGGCCTTTACGGGGCGCAGGATGTGGGCTACTTTAAAGCATCGACTAAAGCAGGAGACTTTGCTGGTCTTTCTTTTGTCGGAGGTTTAGAGTACGTTCATTCAGATGACTATCAGCTGCACTATTCACTTGGAACGTATCTTAATACGTTTATTGGTGGTGTCGATACGCGTGTAGTAATGCATACTATTGAAGGTGCTGATACTACATTCGAATTGAATGGTGCTTATGACCTAAACTGGTTTGAATCGCTCGATACATCTATTACAGTTGCTGTAGAAGATGGTAGTGAAGTTGGTTCAGAATATGATAGCAAGATTGTTACCCCTGCATTTGTTGTATCAAAGACTTTTGTAGTAGGTGATGCAGTAGACGTTACTGTAGGGGCTGAATACGGTCAATCATTTGGACTCGATGATGAACTTGAGTACACACACGGTTATGTAAGATTTGATACTTTAGCAAATGACTTACCAGTTTTTGTTCAAGTTAATGCTCTTAAGAATAATCTAGGTATTGTAAATGATCTTTCATCAGAAGGTACCGATGGTGATTTTGATGTATCAGTTACAGCTGGTTTAGCATTTAGTTTTTAAATTAAACTAATATAATTTAAAAGGTGTAGCATATGCTACGCCTTTTTTTTGCACAAAAAAAGAGCTGACTCCGGAATCAGCTCTTGAACTTTAATTACGAGGCTATTATACTCTCACTTTTTTACTAGGTAAATCGATAAGGTGCTTTACCCCTCTATAGATACCTTGTACAGTATGCTTAGCTACCTTTTGCGATCTAGCTTTAAGATCGTATTCGGAGCCTCTCCATATTGTTTTATTCATAATTTTCCTTTGGTACGTGTTTTTTAATTCACGCGTTCCTTCAGGGACACTATGTCTCTTACTTCCGTCTCCTTTAAAGAGATCTCTAAAAGAGATGAACGACTCATATATATTTAATCAAAATTTATTGAGTTTTTTTATTTTATAACTAAATATTTTTCTATGACTAAACTAACTACAAGAGGGTATACTAACCCCATAAATGAAATAGAACAAGCCTTAAATGGCTTTTTTAACATAACTCCTGTCTTCCATAATTTGGAAGAAGTATATAGAACTGGTGATCAAGTTCGTTTTGCTCAACGTGAAGATGGGCTAAACGTAGATATTGACATACCAGGTGTAATGAAAGATGATCTAGACCTTAAGGTTGATTCTGAACGAAGAGACGTCTATATTGAAGGTAAAAGATCCGTCTTAACACATGACAGTGAAGAAACTCAGACATACAATAGAAGTTTTTCTATTGGTAAAGAGTATGACCTAAATAAGATTAAGTTCAAATATGCCGATGGTATGCTTAGAGTAAGCGTTCCCCGAAGAAAGAAAGAGGAATATATTAAAAAGTATACCGTTTAATATAAATAGTTAAAGGTCGGAGCATAACTATAAAACTAAACAGGGGACGGATGGTGGGCATTATAAAGGAACTTTCATATAATATATGAATGCAGACGTTTTTACCTTATGGGTCATTTAAAGAATCAGCTAAGGCTTTAGATTATAGAAGGCTTGGTAAGCAGCGAGTAGAAGTACTACAATTACTTAACAGTATTAAAAAGCTTAAGAATAAAGAACCAGTTAAAGGTTGGAAGAATCACCCAGCTAGAAAGATGTGGTATAATGATAAAGGTGATTATTCTAATGCATTATGTCTTTATGGTCTATCAATTTGTAAAGAGTGGAAACGTAGAGGGTATAAAGATACATGTACTGAAAAAATAGAAGCTCATTTTGATAAATCTAAACCAGTTGTATATCCCAAATTTATAAAAGATGCAAGAGTACATTTATCACATCGAAGTAATCTTATTAAGAAAGATAATCAATACTATAAGGATAAGTTTAAAAGGACCGGTAAAGAAATTGAATATTTTTGGAGCTATTAAGTATTGAAATGGTAGTAGTCGGTTGGTTTTATACTTTATGTTTTGCTATTTGTTATATACCGCAGATAGTTAAAAGCCTTAAAACGAAAAAGGTTAATGATATTAGTGTTTCACTTTTCATTTTATCTTTATTAGGCTATATATCTGCAATAATTTATACATTATCTGATATAGGTTTTAATTTAATTTTAATTACAAATTATGTATTCGGAGCCATTTGTAGTTTATTAATGATTATAATATTTTTATGTTACAAGACCAAATAAATATAGTTATGGGTAAAGGGTTTTATGACTCTAAAGTTTACCAATTTTATTTGCTAGAACAGCAAGAAATTGATAAACTAAAGTGGATAGAATCCGAAAAACAAGGCCGCGATATTGGAAAAATACAAGCGGTTTTTTTATGGACGAGGCACCATAGAAAAAAATGGTTAAAAAGTTTAAACGACTCTTGAAATCTTAATAGCATAAGCTATAATATATATATGAGTAAGTATAATGCTATACGAGAGCAATTACGTGTGGAAGTAGATAAAAAGCAACAAGGTACAGTTGATACCGTTTTAAGAGATATTGAGAAAAAACATATGCAAGATGATTTTTGTGACCAGTATATTAAATTACAAAACGTTGGGTTTAGCCCATACGATTGCTTAATAGCATTTATGAAAGGAAATAAATAATGAATACATTCTATAGTTATAAAGATATAGTATTGCAACCTGCATACTCTGAAATTAAATCAAGATCATCTTTAGATGCATCAGTAAAGTTTTTAGGTAAAAGATTTGAAAGCGCTGCTATACCAGCTAATATGAAATGCACTATTGATTTTAAAAAAGCTAGAGAGTTAAGTGAAGCTGGTTATTTTTACGTACTGCATAGATTTTATGATTACGGGGATATTTTAGATTGGATAATTGAAAACGAAGATATGAAAACTATTTCAATATCCGTCGGGGTAAATGAAAAGGATCGAAATTTTATTGACAATATTGTAGAAAAAGATGTAAGTGTAGATTTTATTACTATTGATGTTGCTCATGGTCATCATGTTTTGGTAAAAAATATGATTACTTATATAAAGGATAGGTTAAACGTAAAAATTATAGCAGGTAATGTAGGTACTTATGACGCAGCAACTGATTTATATGAGTGGGGAGCTGATGCTGTTAAAGTCGGTTTGTCGATGGGTAAGAGCTGTACTACGTATAACTGTACTGGGGTTGGTACCCCTATGTTCTCTGCAGTTGAAAGCATAGCAAATGCTAAATTCTTTAGCTGGGAAACTACCATACCTATTATAGCTGATGGTCAAATAAGAGAAGTAGGGGATGTATGTAAAGCACTAGTAGCGGGAGCTAATATGGTTATGATAGGCAGTGAATTTGCAAAGTGTGAAGATAGCCCTGCTGATATTATTGGAGGACCTGCAATGGGTAATGTTGATAAAAAAGTGTTTTACGGTAGCGCATCGTCAACTAATAAAGGTCATGATGGTTATGTAGAAGGTCAAACAGTGTATATGGATATGAGAAATGAAACATATATACAATACTTTAATAGAATTAATCAAGGGATACAAAGCTGTATGAGCTATGCAGGTGTTAATAATATTACTTCTTTAGTTGATATGGAATATCAAATCCATACTAATAACTAATTATATGTCAAAAAAAGATAATTATATAATCTTTAATCCGGAAGGTGGTTTAGGTAAAATAATTGCATCTACTGCAGTAGTTAGATGTATTCAAGCTAAATATCCTGACCATAAAATAATTGTACTAACACCATGGGCAGAAATTTTCTTAAATAATCCAAGAGTTCATAGAGTTTTACAATCAGGCAATACCCCTTACTTTTATAGAGATTATCTTGAAGGAAGAGAAAGTATAGTTTTAAAAGGTGAACCATATTTTTGTACAGATCACTTATATAGTAAGCAACATTTAATTAAGTCGTGGTGTGAACTTCACGATCTGCCTTTTGACGGAAATATACAACCTGAACTTTATTTTAATATTGCTGAACAGACATATTATGCGCATAATATTCAAAGCGATAAACCAATATTAGTTATGCAAACGAATGGGGGTAATTATGAAGATGGTCGATCGTATTGTTGGACTAGAGATTTACCAGTGTCACAATCGCAAATTTTAGTTAATGAACTATCAAAAAAATATAAGATATATCACGTTACAAGAAAAAATGGACCATCTTTAAATAATGCAGAAAGGGTCGATGCAATTGCAAGTAAACGTACGTTTTTATCATTACTACTTAAATCAGAAAAAAGATTATTAATTGATAGCTGTTTACAGCATGCAGCTGCTGCATTTAAATTACATTCGACAGTGTGCTGGATTGGTACCAGTCCAGATGTTTTTGGATATCAAATGCATAAAAATATATTACCAAATAAAGAAAAAATAAAACCATGCGGTGGTAGTATGATTGATAGTTTGTTTTTTGATCATGATTTTAATGGCCCTGAACATGAGTTTCCGTATGATAATTTTGATATTTTCGACTTACAAGCAGTTTACGATAGTATAGTAAAATGAATATAATTTTTAATTCCTCGATGCCCAGAGCTTGTAGTACATTATTACAAAATATATTTGCTCAAAACCCTAACTTTCACGCTACTGCAACTGATGGTCTTATAGAATTATTAGATGGAGCAAGACAACGATTTACAGATGGTGTTGAATTTAAAGCAGCTATAGATCAAGATACATATTTACAATCATGGCGTAACTTTTGTAAAGGTGGTATGCAAGCCTATTGCAATACTCTAACTAATAAACCAAATATTATATTAAAGGGTAGAGGTTGGAAAGGTAATATACCTTGGATGGAAAACTTTCTAGGTGAACAACCTAAAATTTTCTGTATGGTAAGAAACTTAAAAAGTATAGTAGCATCTTTTGAAAAATTACATAGAAAGAATCCAGATAAAACATCTCAATGGTTAGTAAACCATGAAGCTAGAGGCACAACAGTATATAAGAGAGTTGATATGTATCTAAATAATATACCAGTTAGTATTAGTTTAGATAGAATTCAAGAGATTTATGAATTAGGTCTAGAAAATAAAATAATGTTTATACGTGCTGAAGATTTAACATCACAGCCTCAACAAATAATGGATGAAGTTTATGATATTTTAAATTTAGAAAGATACAATCATAACTTTAATAATATTGAACAAACAACTAAAGAAAATGATGTTATACATGCTTTAGATAATGATCTACATACTATTAGAAATAAGGTAGAACCTTTAGTAGATAATTATAAAGAAATAATAGGAGAAGAATCTTGTAATAGAATTGATACTGAATATGGATGGTATCAAAAGGCTTTCGCTTATATCGATTAAACACTGATCTTAAGGTCAGTACCATCTCTCCAAACAACACCTACTACGCCTGGGTCACTTGTAGGTAATGCTCCAGCACTTAAAAATAAGCTATTTGTATGGAACATATTTGATGAAACTGACAAAATACCCGTACCACCAATAAACGAATTTGTATGGCCACGGTAGACTTCATTGCCCCTACCACCTATAATTGTACTGTAACTACCGCATGAACGATTGCTGCAGCCTCCTACAACAGCTGATCCCTGCGAATACACGAGATTATTCCTACCACCACCAATAAAGCCACAATGATGAACTATTTGATTTGTTCTACCACCAACTATTGCTGAATTGGTGCCACAATTATAATTATTTTCACCACCACCAATAAATGTCGCGGCCACGGTACCTGTTGGGATACAATTTCGAGCACCTCCGACAATAGCCCCTGCTGATGCGAAAACACTGTTGGTTAAACCACCACCAATGAATGAATTATCTGCACACGAACGATTTTGACAACCTCCAACAACACTAGTTGCTGAACCAGATGCTACATTAGTATAACCACCTCCTATAAATGTTTGTCTACCAATAGCTCTACCACTAAACCCACCAGCTATTGTTGAAGTAGTATTACTAGCTATATTATCTTCTCCTCCACCTACGGTTGAACGGCTACCGTTAGCTTTATTGCATTCTCCACCGACCACTGATGATTGTAAACCAGATGTGTAATTCTTATAACCACCACCTATAAAACTACATGAACTATTAACTATGTTACATGCACCATTAACAATACCTGAACGAACACCAAGGTTAAGAATGCAATGCCTAAAACCTCCACCGATAAAATTATCTCTACCATTACCCGCTACTCCGCATATAGTATTATAAGTTCCATTTATTATTGTACTATTTAAACCTTTAGCTACATTACAAGTACCGTTTACAACAGCTGCGCCACCAGCCGTTGCTGCATTATATACACCGTTTAAAACAGTCGCATATGTATTAGATGCTCCATTACAACCACCGTTTAAAACAGTCGATTTTACACCAGATGCTGCATTACCAGTACCGTTACCAATAAATGAATAATGATTGGTCGCTATTTGTACACCAGTACCACCGCCGTATTGACCACCATTACCAATAAATGATTTACCACCTGAAGCTGTATTAGCATAAAACAAGCCATTGTAAACATCGCCCCCACCACCAATAAATGATTTACTACCTGAAGCGACATTACCGAGACCTCCGCCTACAAATGAGCTATCACCAGATGCTGTATTATTATTACCACCATCTACTGATGAATAATTACCAGATGCTGTATTATTATGACCACCTCCTATAAATGTTCCTGAACCGGATGCTACGTTACTACAACCCCCACCAATAACTGCTCCTGAACCGGATGCTACATTAGTACGACCTCCACCTATAAATGTATTATTACCGGTTGCACAGCTACTAAAACCTCCAGCAATAGTTGAATGAACGCTAGCAGCTATATTAAGAAAACCCCCGGCCACAGTAGCACTATTAGCATTAGCTTGATTAAAACAACCTCCACCAACATTTGACATACTACCACTAGCTATATTTTCTTCTCCTCCACCTACGAATGAGCGATTACCACTAGCTGTATTACAACGACCACCAGCAACTGTTGAACACTGATTGCTAGCTGTATTTTTACAACCACCTCCAATGAATGAATGAACACCAGATGCTATATTAATTTGACCACCAGCTGCTGTTGCACAATTAGCAGTTGCCTCAACCCCGGCGCCGCCTGCTACCGTCGTTCTATTGGCACTAGATGTATTATTCTGACCACCTCCTACAAATGATTGGTAACCAGTAGCTCTATTACTTTCACCGGCTCCAATAAATGAATAAGTACCAGTAGCTTTATTATGACAACCACCACCTATAAATGAATTATTACCGCTAGCTATACTACTTAAACCACCAACTACTGATGAATAATGACCACTAGCGTTATTAAAATAACCACTGCCTACGAATGCTGCAGAACCAGATGATACATTACAACAACCACCACCTATAAATGATTTATTACCGCTAGCTCTACTACTAAAACCACCGGCAATCGTGGAATAATCACCACTAGCAATATTACAAAAACCAGTGCCAATTGCTGTACTGTGACCAATAGCTTCATTTTTAAAACCAGCACCGATAAATGAAAAAGTGCCGCTGGCTATACTACAGCACCCACCAGCTATAGTTGAATTAATACCACTAGCTATATTATCTTCTCCTCCACCTACGAATGAGCGATTACCGCTAGCTGTATTATCTTCCCCCCCTGCTACTGTTGAATGAGTGCCACTAGCTATATTAGCACAACCCCCTCCAATGAATGAATGAACGCCGGATGCTATATTAATTTGACCACCACCAACGGTAGCGCAATTAGCACAAGCTGTATTACCGGCGCCGCCTGCTACCGTCGTTCTATTAGCAATAGCTGTATTAAAATCACCACCACCTACGGTTGAACGGTAACCACCGGCTGTATTACAACGACCACCACCTACAAATGATTGCTTTCCACAAGCACTAATACTAATACCTCCAGCAATAGTTGATTCAATACCGCTGGCAACATTACCGTTACCACCACCTATAAATGAATTAGTACCACTAGCTATACTACTCAACCCACCAACGACTGATGAGTCAGTGCCACTAGCTACATTAATTTCACCGCCTCCTATAAATGAATTAGTGCCAATAGCTCCACCACTAAAACCTCCAACGACTGATGAGTCAGTACCTTCAGCTTGATTACACCGACCAGCACCTACGATTGATCTTAAACCACTAGCTGTATTAGTAGTACCACCAACAACGACAGAAACGAAGTTAGCTACATTAAATTGACCACCTAATATAGCTGACCCAATGCCATTACTTGCTTGGTTACCAGTACCTGCTACAACAGCTGCACCTGTATAGCTAGCTACATTTAGACTACCACCTAATACAGCTGAACCACAACCACTAGCAACATTAAAATTACCGGCGAGTACCCCGCTATCGCCTGCGGTCGCTTTATTAAATACACCACCAATTATTTTATTAGCTGATAAACTTTGAGCTGAAAAACTAGTTGTTGCTAAACTAACCCCATTAGTAGGGGTTACACCAATACCAACTTCACCGGAAGGTTTAATTATAAGTCTATTACTAGGTAAAGCAGTACCAGTTTGTAAAATAAGATCATCTGATAATAATACATTAGTATTATGAATACTACCTATTTGGTTTCCGCATACACCCTTACTGAATAAATGTTCAGTTGCTGAAATGTCCCCAACAACTGTTAAAGTTTTATTAGGATCAATAGTACCTATACCTAAATTGCCTCCAGATAAAATAGATACTACTTCTTGACCATCGGTGTGGAATTGTATACGTTTAGGAATACCATCTACACCAATTTGGTAAGCATCCCCCGCGAATTGCAAATATCTTTCAGCACTTATTTTAATATTACCATCTACTTCTAATTTCTGGTCAGGATCAGTTACTGCTATACCTAAATTACCTCCAGATAATAAAGTTACTTTTTCGCTTCCTCCTGCGTGGAAATGCATACCTTGATGACCACCATCGGTACCGATTTGGAATGCATCTCCAGCCATTCTATAAAATTTATCAGCAGGTATTTTAATATTACCATCTACGTCTAATGCTTCACTTGGTCCTGATTTATTAATACCTACTCTATCGTTTACCGAATCTACAAATAAAGTATCAGCATCTACTGCTAAATCATCTGATATATCAACGCGACCTGATGAAAGAAATACTCCTCCATCTACCTTTAAACCGTTATTAACATCTAAACCAGATATTGGGTTAGATGTATTAATACCAACTCTATCATTAACACTATCTACAAATAAAGTATCAGCATCTACTGCTAAATCATCTGATATATCAACGCGACCTGATGAAAGAAATGCTCCTCCTTTTACTCGCAAACCTCCGCTATTAATATCTAAACCAGATATTGGGTTAGATGTATTAATACCAACTCTATTATTATATGGGTCAACAAAAAGAGATCCTTCATCAACATTTAAACCAAATGATTTTAGAGATTGTGAAGCAGTTATATCACCACTAACTGATATAGAACCTGTAACATCAAAACCAGATAATTCATATTGTTTTATATCAATATATGTTGTATGCGACGACACTGCAGTTATAACTGTAGCACTTAATGAATCTGTAACGATAAAGCCTTTATTTTCAATATTTGTACTGCTTATCGATTCAGTTGTAATATTATTACCAATAGTTATATCATCCGCACATAAAGTTGATGTTCTAAGATGGTTGGTTGTAATATCGTTTAAATTGTTTATATTATCAGAACTAAGTGTACTTGTTTTAATATTACCAACATTATCAATACTATTAGAGCTTAGTGAATCCGTGATTAAACTACCGGAAATTGCAGCATGCGTGCTGCTTAAAGTAAAAGTTTCAATATTGGCATTATTTTTTATATCAGTGCTACTTAATGATGTAGTAGTAATATTATTAATTGATACAATATTATTACCTGTTATTAAACCTGAAGTACTTAACCCGGTAGTTGTAGTATTATTACTATCAGTTACATATTGTAAATTTACGAAACCACTTAATTCGCTTAAAGCAGTTTGTTTAGTGAATACACCTTCAACAACTGGTACAATTTCACTCCCATCTAAAGAATCTGAAATTGGTAAGTCTGAAATTGGTACTTTGCATATGGCCATATTATTATTTATTCATCATACACATCTATTATATGTGGTACGCATGCAAGAACGGTTAATATATTTTTTTCTATTTCTTTTTGAAAAATAATTTCTAAGGATAACCAATTATTTTTGAGAATTTTAACAATTTCGTCCAAATAATCTTTACGTACCTCTAAGAGAACACTTTCTCTCTCATAGTCGATATATAATATATCAGTAAATTCATCTAATCTAGTTTTTACATCAAAAAATATATCATCTTCCATATAATTATTTAGGAACTGTGATATAATAATATATGGCTCGAAAGAAAAAACAATTTAATTATGAGTTTATCGACTGCACTAAGTCATTTTCTTCTTCAATAGTTGTCACCTGTACGCAAACTAAAGAGAAGGTAAGGATGTATCATAAGCAATTAGCTAGATTAATTGAAAATAAATATCGCAATAACTATAGTGTATTTAAAGCTACTTATATTAAGAAAGGTAACAAGCCGGAAGAAAATAATAGAGACGAAAACGGAGAGTATAATACTGCTCCGGAAGGTTATAGACAATATCTAGTAACTAGTTATATGGCTTATAAAAATGACCCCTCATTAGAAGATTCTGCTCGTTCGGGTAAGCTAAGTTTTTTAAGTGATTGCTATTCAAAGAGATACAATAATAATTTAGAAGAAGTAGTTAAACAAGCGGAACAGTCATATAATTAAAGAATGAGAAAATATCTATATGAACTAGGTGCAGCTGCAGCTATAGTCTTTGGAATAATTCCTATATGTATAGTTGCCGGAGTGTACGCTGCATACTTTGCAATTGTAGAAACAGCAAAGATTTTCCCTACACAAATGTCTACTCTATTTGAGATATGGTACTCAAATAAGGAACAGTGATATAATAATAGCATGAACCTAAATTATACAAATACAAACTTCAAGACAGTAAGTGATATCGAGATACCCGATATCTTCTACCGCAGATATAAAAGCGGTATTTTAGTAATGGATGAACTATTCGGTGAAGGTATACTTCCTGGTAGTTCAGTAACGATGTGTGCTTCCGCTGGTTGCGGTAAGACTACTCTCCTTCTTCAGTTGTTAGAAGGATTGAGTAAGAACGGTTATAACGTTGGTTACTCTTCAGGTGAAGAAAATACTTATCAGTTAGCTTTCACTTGCGACCGTATTGGTGTTAGAAAGGTAGCAGTTGCTAATATGACCGATATCGATGAACTTGTCGATGCGATGGATGATTTAGATGCTCTTGTAGTAGATAGCTTTCAGGCTTTAACTACTAAGAAGAAGATGAATAGTAGAGCTCTTGAAAAGTATGCTGTGAGTAAGCTTACTAGAGCTGCTAAAGATAAAGAGTGTACTGTATTCTTTATTATGCATCTTACTAAAGATGGTAAGCTAAAGGGTGGTACTATTGTACCTCATACCGTTGATGTTAATATGAATATTACTATTGAAGGTGATATTGATGATAATGCTCGTAAGATATTCTTTACTAAGAATCGTTTTGGTCCTTTAAATGAGTTAACTCTATTTATCGGAGCTCATGGTTACGATTTCAATACCCCTGTAGTAGTTGAGACTGAAACTAAAGCTAAGAGTAAGAAGAGTAAGAAGAAAGAAGAGCTTGAGAAAATTTTAGATATGAAAGAGCCGCCTCTAATAAATTGCGACAGGGTAATGGGTACCTTAGGTATAGATTATATGAGAGCTAGTTACTTACTTAGAGACTTAGTTAATAATAGTAAGATGGTGAAGTATGGTAAAGGTAAGGACGCTATCTATAAGTTAATTTAGGTTCATGATGACCTAGGCAAGTCGTAAAACTGCCTAACTATATGATTTAGTAATAGTTTGACCACTGGTCACACTATCTTGACTCGTACCATCTCCAAAATCTAATACACTAATACTACCAGAGAAGTTAAATGTATAATTTACAACTTCAGTACCGCCTGGTTCATTAAAATCCCATAATAAACTACTAACAATTTCAGGTGTTTTAGGTCCACCGTAAATCGTGAAAACTTTCTGTCGAAGTTTAATTGATTTGTTATTTCGGTCTCTAGTATTTCTTCGTATACTATCTAAAGATAGAGTTTGCTTAACGCCTGGGGGTTTAATTCTAGAATTTGTAATTGAACTATTATATCTTATAGCCATATAGTATTATTTATTAAATTTTATACTAGATAATAACATTCCAACCCCTACCTTCAAGATGAACTTTTTGAGGGTTTGAAGCACCTCCAGTTGGGGAGCTATTTTCTCCAGCACCTCCGGTTCCACCAAAGTTTGCTTGTCGTGCACCACCTCCAGGTATACTACCATCTAATCCAGTTGCACATAAAGCAGATAATAAAGTATCCACCGCGGCTGTAGTTAAATCATTTTTTTGACATTGTATATTTTCGAATTGGACTGATGGCCATACGGTACCAGCATAACCAGATAATCCATTTTCTGCAATATCTAATGTAATTAGATTTTGGCAACCAGATAAATCTGGAATATCTCCTATAAACCCAGCGTTAGTATTTTTATCATTTTTATTAAATCTTAATCTTTCTAAAGCTGATAGATTGGTAATTTCAGAAAATTGTCCAGATAGACCATTATTGTTTAAGTTTAACACTACCAAAGAAGTAAGATTATTTAAATATGGTACCGAGCCAGTAAATAAATTGTCATTCCAACCGATTTTTTTTAAATTAGGAGCAGCACTAAATGCTGGTAAGTTACCGGATAACCCACATTGAAATGCAAAATAATTTTCTAATAAAGGTGTATCATGAAAATCATGTACTTCACCTGTTACATTATGCTGAGTTATGGCGAAATTTACTAGTTTTGTACTAGATAATAATGGTAGAGGACCAGCTAAATTATTAGAGTTTCTTGAAAACTCAGTTGAAACTAAAAAAGTTTCAAGTTCATGGTTAGCACTCAATAATGGAATATTTCCTGTAAATGAATTTTGACTAAAATCAGCAACCTTTAAAGCTGGCAAAGAACTAATAGCTGGTACCGAACCAGTTAAGTTATTATTGTTTAAATCTAATATTTCTAATTGTGTGTTATTATCTAAAGAAGGTACGCTTCCGGTAGTGACATTATCTCCAGATAGCGTAAATTGTGTAAGAGAGTCAAAAGAAGATATACCGGGTAAAATAGCTGAAAAGTTAGGAATATTATTTTCAGTTAATATTACCTTTTTTAAATTATCTCCTCCAGTAAATTGAGTTATACCGCTACTATTAACAGTTATTTCCTCTATAGAAGCTATTTTATTTGCATTTATAACACCGCCTAATTTATTTGTAGAAGTTGTATCAATAACTACTTTTGTAATATTACCATTACCATTATTAATTGTTAACCCGGGCATAATATTATTTAAGGAACTATAATATAATTACTATATGCTAACTGAAGAAAATCTAATAGATGCAAGGTATCATATAATTCTCTTGCAAGAAAAGCAAGAAAAGATTTTTCAAGAGCTTTTAGATGAAATAAAAGATAAACATAAAGAAATGTTTCCGGATTTAGAACATGAATTAGTAGATTTTTGCTATAATAATATATACTATTCTGCAAAAGATATAAATAAATTCATAACTGAATTATATTCTAAGGAAATACTCCTTGAAATTTAAAGGAACAGTGATAAAATAATAGTATAAGTTTTATGAAAAGTAACAATAAAGTGTAATAAAAAATGCATAATATAACAGAAAGAGATGCTCAAGTAGGCTTGAGCCAAGCATGGCACGGTTTAACCGATGTCGTTGATAAAATCGACGTTAGTGATAACGTCTTGACTAAATGGGATGTAGAGCGCAAGCCTCTTACATACGTTGATGTAGATGGTAATGAACAAGAGACAGGATATGGAATCTTAGTTGGTTCAGATGATGATAAAATCATCGGACGTCCTATGACTCCTTCTTATAAAGCTATTAGTAACGAGAAGTTTTTAGATCTTGTTAGTGATGCTATGAATAAGCTACCTAAAGCTAAAATTGAATCGATTGGTTCAGTTTGCAATCGAGGTAAAGTATTCGTAACTGTAAGCTTGGATGGTAAGAGTAATTATAAAGTAGGAGATAGAGAGTTTAAAGACTATCTTAACTTTGGTAATGCTCATGATCAAACTTCAAAGCTTTGGATTAATAATACCAATACATGTACTGTATGTGATAATACATTTACATATAACTTAAATGATAAGTCTGCTATGGTTGGTAGTGCTGTTCATAGAGGTGATATTGAACTAAAACTTGCTGATTTATCTAATGTAGTAGATGACTTCTTAGGTACTCAAGCAGACTTCCGTGAGAAGTTTACCGGGTTACTAAAGAAAAAGATTACTGATAAGAAAGCTCAGTCTTTGTTTACTGGATTTTTGATGCGTAATAACCCTAAGGAAGGACTTAGTACACGCTGTTTAAATACGGTAGATAGCTTGAATACATTGTTTAAGCGAGGTGCTGGTAACCGAGGTGAGAACTACGCAGATGCATTCTCTGCAGTAACTGACTACTATACGCATAACAGTACCCGTGGTAAAGGTAAGAATCGTCTTAACCAATATGTATCATCTGAGTTTGGTTTAGGTCGTATGAATAAGCAAAGTTTCTGGACTGTTATTAATAACGACGATCTTGCTAATCGTACGATTGAGAGAGGTACAAAGCTTCTTTCTCTGGTAAATCAGTAACCAATTGAAATAAATATAATTATGAAATTCAAAGAAGTAACTCAAGGTTTTACTTTCGTACAAGAAGAAGACGGATTGATACAAGCATATGATACAGTTGGTGATATATCTGGTGTTCAGCCAGTATTTATTAGCCAGGTAAGTGCTAAAGATCAAAAAGACTTTGAGGTTGAGATATCTTATATCTTAATGGACCACCTAACGGTGGGTAGCTAATAATTTAAAACCTGGGTCTCGCGAAAGCGAGACCCTTTTCCTTTCTTATTATGAAAATAACAGAACATATGACAACAACAATATTATTGAAATTAAAAGTAATAAAAAAACAACTCGAAAATAACGAAAAAGAAGAAGCTCTTTCCGGAGTAAATTATATCATAGAGAATATAGATAGATTTGGAAGCAATGGACCCGATAGTAAAAGCGAAGCTAAATAAGTTTTTTATTAAAAATTATTCAAAAGTATATAACTCTACTCCAGAATTAAAATCTGAGGGTAATAATTACTATTACACATTTAACAAAGATAGTAATATTATATGTTTAATCCCTTTAGGTAAAATATAAAAGGAACTTTGATATAATATAGATGTGGCAAAGTTAAGTCAAGATCCAAAAAGAAAAAAGTTTATCAAGCAAGGGGAATATGAAGTATGGAAGTGTCTAGATTACAAGACGTTCTATATGACTATTCGATTGCAGTCGACTGAAATGGATAAAAAGAATAATCGAGACCCTAAAAAGTTTACATTGTATATGAGTTCCTCTGAAATATTTTCAGATATTGATACAGCTGAAGAAGCTATCAAAAAAGGTTACAAAAGAGCCGATGAATTATTTGAAATGCGCTTGAAATCTAAACCAAATAAGCTATAATAATAATATGAAAGAATATAAACAAGGAGAATATATTACGTACAAAGTTCGCTTTCCTGGCCAGCAAAATGAAATGCATGGTAATGGTACTGTTGAAGAGCTACGCGTAATGAATGGCAAAAGACAATATTTAGTATCAGAAGGTAACGGTGGTCAAAATATGACTTACGTTAATGAAGATGATATTGTAACCCTACTAAACGAATAATTATGAGTAAAAGAGCAAAACCAGGAGTAGATTTAAGAGCTCCAAACCCTACACATACTAAACGAATGGGACGTTCATTTGGACCATTAGTATATAACGAACATGTCGGTCATAAGGTAACTCAAAAGATTGACCAAGCTATTAAAAATAATAGAAAGGAAAATAATTAACTAAGAGCTGCAATGTAATTTGATACTGCAGTTTTGAGACTAGCATTAGTCCATTCAGCAGGATTATCATAATTATCACCGCTAAGCTCATCTAATTCGATTTTACCTAGCTCATCTGTCATAACAAATACTTTCTTTTGTTGTGGTAAATCTACGATACGAAGAATCTTAAGATCACCTGCTGGTATTGTAACTGTTTCAGCTGGTACTGTTGTAACTGTTTTTTCGGAAGATATATTAACTGATAAGCTCATAGAAATATTTAATCATAATGAAAGAAAAAATCAAAAGAAGAATAATCTTGTTATTAATTCCGACTATAATTATAGCAGGTATAATAAACGTATCATATGGAGTCTTTTTTGGAGTCCTTACAAATGTATTAATCAATGCGTTTTGGAATAGTAAATTATTTCCTGATAAGAAAAAAGAGGAAAGAGAATTAATTGTTGAAAATGTTGAGCCTCCTAAATTTTATTCTAAGCCGGAGTGGTGGAATGGGTAGACACTGCAGACTTAAAATCTGTTGCTCGGAAGAGCGTGCTGGTTCGAGTCCGGCCTTCGGTACCATTTAATATAATTATGAAACGATCAATGAATAGTAAACAGAGTAATCAACTAACAAAAGTTGATAAGATAATTATAACTATATTTTCTATACAAATTATAGTAGCAGGTCTTTTACTTTTTTTGTTGAAATAATTAGTTTAAGTAATAAATTATTATATGGACAAGCAAACCAAAACTGTAATTGAATACTTACTTCAATCAGAAGACTATGTACGTTATGATGAACACGTCCATAATAAATTACATTTTAACATTAGCCGCCTAATTAAAGATGAGATTAGAACCCATAAATGGATTGAATCCGGAAAAGGTAGAGATATAAATTGGGAATATGCAGTTCAAGAATGGATGGATTTGCATTATGATGAATTTATAAAGATGTTAATACCAAAGAGCCGTATAAAAAAATATCTAACAAAGTATAGTAAAGACTTTATCGACTTCGTTAAGTTTATAACTATTCCTTAAACATGCGAAGTAGCTCAGCGGTAGAGCAGGTGACTGTTAATCACTTGGTCGCTGGTTCGATCCCAGCCTTCGCAGCCATAGGAACTGTGATATAATTATACTATGATAAAAATCTTTTTACTCTGCAGTTTAATATTCCTATCAGGATGTGCATCTACTTCTAAACCCGTCGATATTAAAGAAATACGCAAGACAACTCAAGAGATTCGATACACAAATGATGAAATATTTAATCTATGGACTCGAGGAGCTAGATGGGGAAAAGAATTTAGAAAATTATAACAATATTATGACGGCGTAGCTCAGCTGGATAGAGCATCGGTTTTCTAAACCGAGGGCCGGGGGTTCGAACCCCTCCGCCGTTACCATTTAAACTATGAAAATTTTACTTTACTCTTATTTGCAATTATTATTATTGAGTATGAATACTTACAATATTGCTACTGGTAAGATATTATACAGCATTATATTTTCTTTCCTTATAGGTATTGTTTGGTGCTATAATGTTACTAGCGTAGCAAATGGATCATTTAAAGAAAAAATGCAATATAGTATAGGTTGTAGTTTAGGGTGCGGTACAGGCGTTATTATATCTACTACGTTCTTTTGAGGAACTATGATATAATATATGTATGGAAATAAACAATAAAATAGATAACGGTGAGTTTGCATCACCCCCGACGATGTTTTTAGACATTGACGGTACTTTAGTAGGTTTTCCTCACACTCCCGAAGAGTATAAAAGTATTGCAAATGGTACTGAAAAGATGAAACTGCTTCCAGGTGTTAGAGAGAAGTTATGGGAATGGGAAACGAAAGGATGCAAAATTATATTGACTACCGGAAGAAGAGAAATGTTTAGATATGAAACTGAAAGGGCTCTCAAAAAAGCGGGAATAGGATATGACCAATTAGTTATGAGCTGTGGGTGTGGTCCTAGATATATAATTAACGATCGTAAGCCAGGCAATGATAAAGATGATACTGCATATGCAATCAATGTTGATCGCGATGAAGGTTTTACAAATTTAAAAATATAATATGAAAGCAAATAAATGTGAAGTAGTATCTAGACGAATGAGGAGTATTGCTAAAGGTAACTATGCTCCTAATTTTAACGAGGTACCAGAAAGGAAGAAATATAACCCTTACGATCGTCCAACTCGATCTTTACCTCAATATAACGGTAGGATATCCTGGTAATGTTATAAATATTTTTAATGAACATACTTCATTATAATATTGACATTACAGATTTCGAATTAAAGCCTTGGCACAGAGCAGAAGTTGATGAAGATATCAAAGCTGAGTACGGTGATACAGTTTTGAATAACTTTGCAGGGTGGTTATGGTTTGTAGTGACTTGGAAGAGCGTTCCTTCCGGAAAATAAAATAGGAACAGTGCTATAATTATAGCATGTCACCTGAAGAAAGAATGCAAGCATGGAAGTCTATTAAAGATCCTAAACCTACATGGGAAGTCTTTAAGCGTCTCTTATCGTCTTCCAATAATGATGTGCAGAAAGCATTATCGATATGGGAGAAGAAGAATTCCCGAAGAGGAACAGTGATATAATTATAGAGTAACAGAAATATTAACCTAATATAATAAGAAATGCAATATATAAATTCAAAAGAAGTAATTAAATCGACTGATAAATCTGGTTCGGAAACGAATGATTGTTCGGTACGTGCATTCACAACTGCACTTGATGTTGACTATGATTCAGCTCATAGTTATTTGAAAGAGACCTTTAAACGTGAAGATAAAAAGGGTTGTAAGAAGATGAATTATACTGCTAAAAAGCTTGAAGGCGAAACTCAGAAGATTGATGACGTTGAGTTTGATATTACCGTTCTTCCCGAAGATAAGGTAACGAATACTTATAAGCTTCATGGTGAAGTAATTGCTCGCAAGAAGACAGTTAAGTCATTCATTAAGGACTTTGCTGAAGGCATCTATTTGGTATTAGTATCAGGTCATGTCTTTACTGTAAAGAATGGTTTGATGATTGATAACGTTGGTGAAGAATGGAGACCAACTCGTAAGGTTGAAAGTGTTTTTGAGCTTAAGGTTAAGAACGTTCTAGAGCAATCGGAGTTCGAATTTGCTAGATTTTGTTAATAAAATGTATGGGCCTGTAGCTCAGTTGGTCAGAGCAAACGACTCATAATCGTTTGGTCGTCGGTTCAAGTCCGACCGGGCCCACCATTTAGGAACTTAGATATAATTATAGTATGGGATATTATAAAAGAAATAGAATTGTTTATCACGGCGTAAAGGGTGAACGAATATATAGTGATAGTATGAAAAGAAAAAAGAAAAAAGTATACTTAGGAGCTGCGAGCTATGAAGATCAGAAGGTAAAAGATTTAGCATTCGCAGTACTCTTCCTAACAATAGGGATAGGTTTTATTATAACGCTAATTTTATTGTAAATGATTAGACAAAAAACTATACCTCATGAAATAGTAATTGACCTAACTGGTCCTGATGGTAATGCATTTGCGTTAATGGGTACAGCTAAACGTTTTGCAAAAGAGTTGTGTTATGATAAACCTGAAATAGATAAAATTCTCAATGATATGCAGTCAGGGGATTATGAAAACCTATTGAATGTTTTTGATAAAGAGTTTGGCGACTTTGTAATTTTAGAACGGTAATGAGTAACAATATTCTAGAAAAATATGTACAAGCTTGTAAAGATAAATGGGAGGAAAATGCTGATTTGAATAATGGACCATCTTGCCAGAAATGGGGCTCTAGATGGAAAACGATGAAGGATGCAGTAAAGGTTGTAGAAGCTATTGATAAAGAGCTGTTTAAAAAAGATTGGTTAAAAGAGGAACAGTGATATAATAGTAGTATGATGAGATTATTCAAAGCATTCACAATTTTAGCATTAGCAGGTAGCTTAGTTTTAGATTTTTATAGCGGGAGAGACATAAATATTATCTATCTATTTGCTTTAATAGCAGTTCTTTTTACATAACTTTGATGACGATCAAGCGTGCACGAAATAAACAAGAAAAACGGAGCTGGTATTCCTTCGAAAAAGCCCGACCAGGCGAATACCTTTGATTTTCTGCAGTTTAATTAAATACTATGCCAATGGAATATTAAAGTCTTCGGACTCCGGCGGAGAAAGCCCGAACCCCTCCTGAAATAAATGAGGAAGACCCATAGCAGAATGGGAAGGGCCTGTTAGATTTAATTAAACTCTTTTTTAGGAACGATGATATAATAAGAGTATGGAAATTAAAAGTAAAGAGGTTAGAAAGATATTAGGATTAGATAATCCTCCTCCTCGTATTACTGAAAAGGTACGAGGCGTTATGACGTTTGATCATAAGACTGGTGGTAGTGTGCAGGTTATGTCTGCTGAAAGCTATGCTCGTAATAAAAAGTATTATGTACCTCGTAGAGGATGTCGTAGTGTAATGAAGCAGTTCTAATGTACGCAGGAGATTATAAGTTAGTTCAGAAAAGAGGAGACCATACTTACATAGATCATTTTAACTTTGAGGAAACTATTGAGCACAAAGAGTTCTATCGTTATTATAATATGAGAGTTAAATCTCCTAATACAAAATTAGTTGCATATAAGCAGTATTTCGATAAAGATTTAATACGTCATTTCGAAATGGCATACAAAATGATTATTGAATCAGGTTTAGAATTAGAAGATAAAGATTTATAAAGGAACAGTGATATAATTAAATTATGAAAAATAAAAGTAAAAGTAGTCGTCGTGGTGTAGAAACTGCAACTCGTAACCCGAATTTGTTCAACGTAATGCTTGAGCGAAATCCAGTAACAGGAGCATTCTCCGTCGTAGGTCATCAGGCAAAGCGTCTGGTAATGAAGAATCAGTTCTCCGGAACATGGGAGAAGGTTGCGCCTCGTGAAATGGCACGAGCATTGCGTAACAATAAGATTGTATCAGCTTAACAAAAAGAAGGGCTCGAGGCATTTCGGTGAGATTAGGTCCAGCCTCGGGCTCTTCAATTTGGTACATTAAACGTAAGGGTATCACATTACCCTTTTTTATTAACTAAACGTGGCTCTCATAGGGGAACAGTGATATAATAAGTACATGAAGATTAAGAAGAGAATAAAGGAAGCGTCTGAGTTTCAAAACATAGTAAGTGAAACTTTGGATCGATTGATGTGGGCTGAATCCTTTGCAAAGGATGGGCGCATTCGAAGAATGGCTGATGACTTGATGGGTGATGTTGATCATATCAACGACAAGATTGATGATTATAAAATGTATCTCGAAGATGTAAATGAGGAGATGGAAGCAAAACGAGCTCGATTGAATAACGAGATTGATAACGATATTGAGGAAGCAGTCGATTGCTTTTCATAATAAATTATGTTAGAACATTTATATAAGGTATTCGTAGTAGCAACACTATTGTTAAATCTTGCTGCGGCAGGTAACGATATTGGATTAGGAATGGTCGATCCCGGAACATTTGCGCATTTTCTCTGCGTAGCTGTTATAGTCTTTGAGTTTAGTAGAACATTTAAATAGGAACACATGGCATACTTATCTGAAATTTTAATGGTAGTATCAGCAGCTTTATCTGCTGGTCTATTATGTTTTATAATTTGGTGGTTAATTGGTAATCTTTAAGGAACTTTGATATAATAGTAGTATGCAAAACATTACTATTACAGAAGATCTTCGCAATCACGTTAACGCATTATGTGCCGAGTCAAAAGCTTGGGCAGAAGCTGCTCCGGAAGGAGAGTTTCGCGGTTATGCTTCATATGATGAAGCTGATATTCTTCACTATTGCGAGCATTACACCAAAGGTGAGCGCTGCCTGACTCCTGCCGAGTGGGACCAAGCTAAGGCTTGGGAAGAGTATATGGACTGCTATAAGTCTGAAAATGGCATTCGTCCTCGTTGGACTAATTGGTCAGATGAGACTGCTGAAGAGTGGGACCGCCTTGCATCTGAATGCATCGAAAGGGCTAATGCACAATACGAGGCTGAAAAAGCTGAAGAAAATGCAGTGAATAACTATGAGTTTGAATCTCCTGCTGATATAGCAAATTCTCTCGTTATAAATTTTTAGGAACCGTTATATAATAGTAGTATGATAAGAATTATTCGACCAACAAGTACACGAGATCAATTCGGCGATGGTGCTGATTATAAAGGAACTCGTACGGAAGTTTATAAGACTTCCTCTAAGGAAGTAAAGTCCGGAAAGGAAGGAGCAGAGCAGATGTTCCATATCTTGAATGCTCCTGAGGAGCTCCTCGAAGATTGGGAACGTTCTATTGCTCAAGAGTTTAGAGCTCTTGATAACTATTCTCTTTCAGTAGGGGATGTAGTTGAGGTGGAAGGTACGCAGTGGTTGTGTGAGTCCTTCGGCTGGAAGGAGTTAGAAGCTCCTTGCAATGAAGTAGATGCAGAGCTCGTATTTGGGTTGTACTAATCCGGAAAAGGGAACTGTGATATAATTGTAGTATGAAAATTAAATATATTATCGATTACAAAGGCTACGGCAATCTCTACCAATTGACTAATACTCGTACTGGAGAGTGCCTCGATATTACTAGAGAGCAGGCGCAGGATTATAAGCTCTCGACGACGTTCTTCTCAGTTAAAGCAGACGTAAGTCTTAATTCTTTACCGCAAGAGGAGGTCAAGCGACCGCTAGGCTACACGTTGCCTGGAGCCGCTTTACAGCCTTACAGCTACTCTCATTGGAGTTAGGAACGGTGATATAATATAGATATGAATAAATTGATAATGCAACTTACCGAATCGATTAACTCTAAACTTGAGGATGTTAATCGTTACTCTAGAATGATAAACATAGTAGCTACTAAAGATGTAAAAGCTATGAGAAGGTTTATTCATATTCAGGATACTTTTGAAAAGGAAACTTTGTTCGAGATGTTAAGTTATTGGGATACTGAATTTTTTCATAAAGTTTATCCTTATGCTGAAGTTGGAGCTGAAAGAAGTTATGCAGTAAGTATTGTTGCTGCTCAGTATGATTACGATAAGAAGGATGAGCTTGAGAGGTTTGGTTTAGATATTGAGAAAATTTATGACGGAAAATACCCGACTGATTACTCTGATGAAGAGTATCCGGATCATGCAGCTGCAATGTAAGAGGAACTACTATATAATTATAGTATGAAAACAGCAACATTAGATAAGCAAAATTGGGTAGAGGTTTTAGAAATCGATACCGAAAGAGGGCTTGCATACGTTATGGATGAAGACGGAGGCGAGCATCAGGTATCAATAGAGCGTCTAGACAACATCGAGGATTCAATCTTGGATCTAAAACCTCTAGAACTACCCTTTTAGTTATGTGCCCTTTTGATACAGTAGACGTTACCGAAAATGGAGAGTTCATCTCGTTTAAGGATGGCGATTTGATTCCTTTTGAGGATGTGGAGGAGCATTATGAAGCAGGTATTCATTTTACTGCTGCAGCCGAGAAGGAACTTATGATTTCTTCCGGAGAATTCTTTAACAATGCCTCTTAGGAACAGTGATATAATATAGCTATGACCACAGCAAGAAAAACCACTAATCAAATCCTAGAAGCTATCGACGATGGCATCTTGACTAATAAGTATGTACTTGAATCGCTTTTACGTTACCTTTCTGAAGATGAGGTAGCAGAGTTTTATAAATCATTCTTAGAAGAGGAAAATGCAGAGTACTTAAATACTGCTACAAAGCAACCAGCAGCACGATGGTATGATCCTTCCGGAAGAATCAGAACAGGAACTGTGATATAATATTAGTATGAGCAAGATAATTAACGTAAGAAATTCGCAATCGATTAATACTTCAGGAACTTCTTTAGTTGGAAGCTCCTATTTGAAAGCAACGTATGATGACTTGGTAAAGGCTTTTGGTGAGCCTACTTACTATGAGCCCTCTGACGATGGTAAGGTAACTACTGAGTGGACCTTAGAGTTTGAGACTACTGATAACGAAAACCCTTACGTTACTGCTACGATTTATGATTGGAAGACTTATGATGCTTCAATCTGCCGGAAAGGAATCTTTAACTGGCATGTAGGAGGTTTTAGCTATGATGCATTTGATGCAGTAAAGGCCTATCTAGAAAATTCGCACCACCCGACACAATATAATAAATCCGAGGTGAGTCAAGAGGTGAGCACTCTATAAAATGCTCAAACCTTTTTACGGAACTTAGATATAATAGTAGTATGGAAAATGAATACAACTTAAGTTTTAATCTGATGTTTGGTTTTGTTTTAGTTAACAATAGAACTAGAAATGAGATACCGCTAAGTAATGCTGAAGCTTTCAAATGGAGTAAAAAGCCATACGTTTCAGTTAACTTAGATGCCGATAAAGTATTAGGAACTTTGATATAATTATAGTATGAAAGATTTGAATATGCCAATACCTTATAAAGATGGAGAGATCTCTATCCAGGCCTCCGAGTTTCATTACTGCTATCCAAAGGACGATGAAGGACCTTATACTCAAGTAGAGGTAGCAGTGTTTGATAAGAGAGGCTTTCGAGTAAGAGAGGACTTATTGAAGGAATGGGCAGATGATCCGACGTACGATAAGCCGATATATGCATACGTACCAGCCGGAAGAGTAATCGATGCACTAAAGAAAGATGGCTATACGGACGAGAATATATACGGTATCTTCAAGAGATTAGAGCAAAAGGATAAGCTTTCCAAGCAATTTGAAAGACCTCGTGACCATTATAAGAGAGAGAACTAACCAAAAAGAGTTAGATTTTAAGTAAAAAGAGGTAATTTTTAAATAAAAGTAAGAGGTAAAGTATAGTACAGTACCTTTATAAACATAAAGAGCGTTATGGCAAACAGTAAAATACGAAAGAAAAATACAAAATACCAAAGTAGTAAAGAAGATGGTGAATTGGTAAAGGGAGGCAATGATGTAATCTTCTCAGCATGCATTGTAGTGGGCTCGGCCATAATAGCAGCAGTGATATTGTTATTGGGTGCAATCTTTAATTAGGAACAGTGATATAATAGTAGTATGGATATAGTAGAAGAAGTAGAAGAGAAGACATATAGCCTGACGTTTAATGACGGTCAGTTTATATTTACTGATATAGCAACCCAGAGGTCAGGGCCAGTATCAGCTGATGTAGCATTTGCTAATAGTAATCAAGTTGATGTCGATGTAAGTGAAGAGGTATTAAATCTATTAAAGCTTACCTAAGATTGAAACATGGTAAGAATTTATACGTTGTGCTGAGAGAAGGAGATATAAGAGATGGACAATTACGCTAAAGGATATGGATGCTTGCAAGGGCACTTAGAATGCTTGGTTAATACTCTAGAGGTAAAGATCATGCATGACTATAAAGGAGAGGTTACAATACCGGAAGAGGTAGTCGACGAGCTAAAAGCGCAGATCTCGCATATGTTAAAGAGGTCAGAAGAGGTAGGCAATGAGCCATCAGAGATATATAAGTTACCAGAGTCATTTAATGAAGTGGCCGAGTACAATGCTAAAGACGAAGACAGAGGATGGTACTTAGAGTATGATGCATCTGATCCAACTTGTAACTTACCGGTACCCGATGAGGATGATGATGACTATGTCAAGCCAGGATGCTTTAACGGGTGAGAGAGAGAATTTGTATAAAGGTTAGTATCTCCTCAAAATTTTTCCTCCTCCTGCAAACGCCTACACGTGAGGGGTCTCCGCACTCTATATAATTATACGGCAGTTCCTTAATCCGGAAGAAAGAGGAACGCAGGCGCTGAGGCCCCTTCCTCGAGGTAGTCCTTCCCAGACCCTCTGGTCTCATATCTAAATTATATCTGAGTTCCCATTTCAATCCACCCCCTCTGCGGCTAAGCCCCCGAAGGGGGCGCCCCCAGTAAGAGGAACTGCGATATAATAGTAGTATGGATAACCTAAACAACACCGATACCGTAACCGTTGGCGAGCTATATAATGCCGTCGACGTCATCTGCCGTGCAGCCGCTAACGAGAGCTCTAAGCTAGCTCTCATCGAGTCCCTCTCCGAGCAGTTCAACCCAGAGATGGTCTCTGTGATGGGCGTGGTCAATGATAACTATGCTGATACCCTCGAGCGCATGCGCGAGGCATTCGGCATCAAGCCCGATTTCATTACTGCAGGCGATAAGAAGCTATACGAAATGGAGAAGAAGGTAGCCTTCTGCAACCAGTAAGATGAAGCCTAAGTATCGTATATACCTCCCCGACCACGGGCTTACTGACTACGATAAGAAGAGATTTATCCTTTATAGTGAGCGCTCTGGTACCGAATATCGTATAGATGCCGATGAAGTAATTAGGATGATGGATGACCCAGATGTAGAGTTAAGTAGTAAAGCCAGAGCTTATATAGATAGCATTTTAGAGCCTGCAATGTAGGTCTAATTAGATAGTGTGTTGTTGTTGGAGAGGTCGTTCTATATAGAGCGGCCTCTTTTTGTCTGCGGCAGCTTTTGCTGCGCAGCAACCCACCCCGCTGAGAGAAGTTACCGTGGGAGAATTCCTATATAGAGAGCGGGTCTCGGGCCTTGGGAGGCCCCATGCCTTTTAAAATTTTTGACGCGAGAAAAATTTATATATAAAGAGGAACGTTCCCAAAAAAAAGCCGCCCCTGTAATAGGAACGACTTTTGATTACTATACTTACCGCGGAGCCTCGTATAGATTTTTACTTCTTTAATAGTACTGCTAAGACAAATAGCGCTACTAGTCCGATGAGACCATTAGATCCCCCTATAGTAGAAACTATGTTAGTAACATTACCGATAACGTCTGCTCCGAATAGAGCTCCTTTACCGAATAATATTTCTGCTAATATTGAAATAGAAACTACACCGAGTCCTATATCTGTGATAGCGGTTAGACCGCTCTTTATGTTTGATATTAATTCATTCATGACCAATATTTAATCATTATTTCAAGGAGTTTTTCCTTTAAATTAATAAAAATACCGGTAACCGAACGAGAGTTATCTCTCTCTAATAAAATAAATTACCACTCAATCAGGAACTGAGAATCTGGAACACTTATATCTAGATCTATATTGCGCTCGGTACCTGGGGTAGTCTTACAAGAGGTAAGGAACACTATGAGTGCTATACTAAAGAGTAACTTCACCTTTTTCTATTAGTATATCCCTGTTAGCTAATTGCTCATCAGCTATCTCATCTTTAGACTTACCAAAGTAAGCAACACCGTAATTGTTCTCTATAAGAAAGGTATTAACATTAGTACCTTCTAGTGTAACTAGCTCACCTAAAATTCTACCATACTTACCTCTACTATCATCGGTTTTGGTTTGGAGTATAATATTTGAGCCTACTGGGCAAAATTCTAACACTTTAGACTTAGCTAGATTACCAAATACCTTCTCTACCTTATCTGATGTTCTACTCTCTGGTGTATCTATACCATAGAGGCGAATGCGCTGCTTTTTAAGCCATACATTAAAACCTAAATCTATATCAACGTCGACGGTATCACCATCAACAACTCGAGTTACTACTGCTTTATATTCGTACATATTTTTATTTAAGACCATCTGCGACAAATCCGCGCTTTGTTTGGTGTCGGGGAATTTTGCGCGATTGTATAAATAATAGTATGAGTGAATATTCTAAATTATCTAAAGAAGAGCTTGAAGAACTTGCCCGTAAGTATGGTGTAGAGTTAGATAGAAGGCTCTTAAAATCTAAAATGGTTAAACAGCTTGAAAAGCATATCTCTTCTTTATCTAAAGATCAGCTTGAAGAGTTAGCAAGAGAAGATGGCGTAGAGCTTGACAAGAGACTAACTAAAGAAAAGCTAGTAGAGCAAGTAGCAGACATTGGGGTTTCAGCTGAAGAGGTGCAAGTTGAAGAAACTGATGAACAAAGAAGACAAAGACTTCGTAATCTTAACATCTAATTGATTAAATAATTACATGGCACTCGGAGACAACATAGCATTTTTTAACGAAACTACTTTTGGTTTAGCAGATGAACAAACATCTATAACAGGTGTATCAGGTATGATAGTATCAGATGGATCTTCTGCAAAAGTTTTATTTACCAAAGAAGATACATTACAGACACATCAAGCAACTGTTAGCGCAAAGATAGATGATATTGTATATGAATTAGATATTGATAATGCATATATCGGAAAAGAACTAGCAGTCATTAATGGTGATAGAAAAGCAACTCAATTTACTTTTACAAGAGCTCTTACAGGTGGTAGTAATCTACAAACACTTTCTGCTCAGGGTAATAACTCAGTTGGACCTACACTTAGAAGATTATATCAACTTGGTTACGTTTAAGATTGAATAGTATATTTTTAATAAAGATGCTTCCGGAAACGGGAGCATCTTTTTTTATGGGAACAGTGATATAATAGTAGTATGATTATTGTTAACTGTAAGTTTAATAAGAAAGCAAAGGAACTATTTAAGTCAGTTAATGTAAAGGTTAAGGAACTGGAACGATTTACAAATTTTATATTAAATGAATATAAAGGAACTAGGAAGATCTGGAACTATGATTTGCAAATTAAAACTATAGATTGTTATACATCAGGTTATTACTTTGAATGTAATGAAATGGAAATAGGAACTAAAACATCAAAACGTACCTTAGCTAAGAAGAAGGAATGGTATATTAGTTCCTATTTTCATGAGTTGTGTCATTTTGCTCAAGATAACTTAGATAAAGTAAAAGACTCTAAATTAGATTATACAGAGGCTGATGCAGCAAATTACACTAACAAGTATTATAAAAATCCTATGGAAATACAAGCAAGAGATTTTGAAGATAAATATACTAAGATCTATTTAGAATTGTATTCTTAATCTGTTGGCCATAATCGAGCTTTCATATACTCGATATCTTTCTTTATTTCAGCAATATCAACTTCCATCTCTTTCATACTCTCTGTTATAATAACATCACCACTTGGTGTTATAAAATTGCTTATTAATGTTTCAATTTTTTCCACCAATGGTAACAATTCTCTTATCTCAGTTTGATTTGTTTGAGCCATAAATCGTAAGGCTTGGGTCTCTGTTTCTAAACTCTCAATTTTTAATTGAATTATTTGTTGATCCTTCTCATACACTTCTTGCGAAACATAATTACTATTTAACCAAAGGGCGGCTAATGCGCCTACTGCTGCTAAGAAAAAAGTAGCAAAATTAATATTTTCCAAAAAAGAGCGAAAGAAAGTAATAGGCTTTTCCATTTTAATATATTTATTAAATTTTCTTATATTAAATAATAATAATGAGTGATCAATCAAAAATTTTTAATCTTTACGAAAGTAATTTAAATCAATCAGCAATTGCTTCTATGCAGCAAAGAAATAATGATAAAAATTATGGTAAGTATACACCTAATCAAGGTAAACCTTCTTATGCTAAATATAGTGTACCTACAACTAATGCATCTAAAGTTAAAGGAGCTCCTTTTATATCTAATGGTATAAGTGGTGACGAAGAAATAGAACTTAAAGGTTATGGTGTAATTGACAGTGAACAAGCAAGTAAATTCTTAGAAAGAGTGAAAAATGATATACATAATTTGATTGAAAAAAATGCAACTGGTTTTGTATTAAAAAGCAAACTAGATCTATATACAACAGTTATAGAACAGATGAAGAAAAAAGGCTTGATTTCTTAAGTTCATATGTTATAATTAGTATGTGGAGGATATATTAAAATTAACTTGGAATAATATAGATTTTTTAACTGAATGTTTAGCTGAACAAATAAAAAATAAAAATATGCAATTTGATTGCATTGCAGCCTTAGGCAGAGGTGGTTTAATACCTGGAGCTATGTTAAGTTATAAATTAGATATAAAGACGCTTTATAATATCGGAATTAATACTAGGCAAGAGAATGGTAAGTATCTCGATACAATAGTATATCAACGACCTGATAGTATTAAAGAAGGCTCAAAAATATTAGTTGTAGATGATATTAATGATAGTGGGCGAACTTTTACTGCAGTAAATTCTATATTAAATCGCAATTATAAAGTTAATAGTGATGATATTTTGTATGCTAGTTTAGTAAAAAGAGATGGTTCTGAATTCAATAATAACATTATTTCCGGTAATACTTTATATACTACTCGCTGGTTACAGTTTCCTTGGGATAAATAATTAAGTGAGAGCTCGACCCTTTTATTTTGAAATTAAAGATATGCTTACGCAGTTCGTTGCTGCGTTTGATGATATTGTTATCGGTAGGTTTAATAGAGATAGAGTAGAGAAAGATAAGATTAATGTTAGATATGTATATGCTCCAAAACAAAGAGTATTATATGATCTAGTAAACGAAAATAAAACTTTAACATTACCAGTTGTATCTGTCAATGTAAATAATATTTCTAGAGATCAATCTAGAGTTTTCAATAAATTAGATGGGTTTTATTACCAAGCTAATATAGGGGATGAAAAAGTATCTAGACATATTAAGGCACCTGTACCAATTAACATTACATTATCAGTTTCAGTTTTAACTAGATACCAAACTGATATGGATCAAATCCTAAGCAATTTTGTGCCTTTTTGTAATCCATATGTAATTATATCATGGAAAGTACCTGAAAAATTTAATTTAAGCGTTGATCAAGAAATTAGAAGTGAGGTATTATGGACCGGAGACGTTAATATGAACTATCCTACTGATCTCAATTCAAGTCAAAAAGCAAGAGTTACCGCAGATACATCATTTACTATTAAAGGGTGGTTATTTAAAGATACTGATAACCCATCAGGTAATATATTCTTTATAGATAATAATTTTCATAATGAAACTAAACTCGAATATTATGATAACTACGAATCATTATCAGGTAATACATATACATATCCTGCCTCTTCGGTTATTGATGATAGAATTGAATCGTTTGAGTTATCTGGATCACCTTTTATAACTGATATTTTTTATAATGGGGTTTTACTTCAAGAAAATTTAACTATTGCTTCTAATACATCTGGTAGTATTATATTAAATGGTAGTGGCTTCACAAACACTGAAACAGTACTATTTAGTACCAATACTGAAACTAGTTATACTAATCTTACATCAGTATCTAATTTTAGTAGACAGGTAGCAGTTTCAGGTCAGTCAATACCTTTTACGATTTTAAATGACAATACTATAATTTTTAATTCACCTCCTATACTAAAAGGTGTTATAAGATTCATACCTTTAAATAAAGCTGGTTATGATTTTTCAGATCTTTCATATATGGATACTTTATGTGGTAGAGGGTTGAGTAGTAATAATACGTTTATTATAGTAGAATAAGTATTAAATAATAATAATGGCCGATCAACAAAAACAAACAGGGCAATCTGGATTTCTAAAAAATTTAGTTAATAAATTACCATATCAATCTGTAGACTTTAATAAAGTATTAGGTGATTTAAATCCTAAGTACGATACCTTCCAGGATACTGGTATGCGAAGAGTTGAAGCGTTAGCTAAAAATTCTATTTTTTATAATAATGATTTCAATAATACCGGTACAGGTCAAATTGCAGTCGATGGTAATTATAATGCTTTAGTATATGCTAATGTAGAAGAAAATAAAGGCGGTAGAATGAGAGATTATCGTATAATGGCTGCATTTTCTGAGATTAGCGATGCATTAGATGAAATATGTGATGAATGTATTAATAGAGATGAATTTGGTAACATTATTAATTTAATTTTTAGAAATACTGATATAGATGATGAGAAGCAGCAAAATATTAAAGATGAATTTGAAAAATATATAGATTATTTTAACTTTGAAAAGAAAGGTTTTGAATATTTTAGACAATTATTAATTGAAGGTGAACTTTATTTCGAGCATATTATCCATCAAGGTTATACGGATGATGGAATTCTTGGTGCTGTCGCTTTACCTTCAGATTTAATTGATCCGATATATGATAATATACAAAATATGATCATTAAAGGTTATATTTTACGTAAACCTATATTTGATCCTAATAAACCAGAAAAAATAGAAAAGTTTGATTTTATTCCAATGGACGATAATCAAGTGTCATATATTAATTCTGGTGTATGGAATCAAGATAAGACATTTAGATTACCATTTATTGAAAATGCAAGAAGGGCATACCGACAGTTATCACTGGTTGAAGATGCTATTGTAATTTATAGATTAGTTAGAGCTCCAGAACGTTTAGTATTTAACGTTGACGTGGGTAACATGGCACCACCTAAGGCTGAGGCATATTTAAGAAAGTTAATACAAGAATATTGGAGTAAAAAGACTTTCGATACAAATCAATCAGGTCAAGTTCAGAAGTTTAATCCGCAGTCTATGCTCGATAGCTTCTGGTTTGCTAAAAGAGCAGGTTCAGAAGGTACATCTGTTACACAGTTACAAGGGGGAGCTAATTTAGGTGAGTTAGCTGACTTAATGTATTTTGTTAATAAACTATATAAAGCATTAAAAGTACCGCTTAATAGATTAAATCCTGATAGTCAATTTAGTGATGGTAATGAAATCTTAAGAGAAGAATTAAAATTTGCTAAGTTTATTATTAGAATGCAACAACAATTTGCAGGAGGTCTAAAAAATGGATTTATAACTCATTTAAAATTAAAGGGGTTATTCGAAGAATATGATCTTAAAGCTCCTAATATACATTTAGAGTTTAATGTACCTACTAATTTCTATGAACTAAGAGAGAGTCAGAAGTTAGAATTAAAAGCTACTAACTTTAATTCTTTAGCGTCTAATGAATTTGTTGCAGCAACTTATGCTCAAAAACGTTATCTAGGCTGGAATGACGTTGATGTAAAAGCTAATAGAGAGTTCTTACGCAAAGATGCTGAATTACAATGGGAGCTGCAGCAAATTGGATCTGGAGGGCCTAACTGGAGAGATGATTTACAAGCAGCCCCTGCGGGTGATGCAGCAGCTGGTGGTTTAGGTGCACCAGCTGGTGATATTAGCGGAGAGACACCACCTGAATTTGGTGGAGGGCCAGCTGAAGTAGGTACTGAACCTGGTGTAGAACCAGCCGCTCCAGCTCCAGAAGAACCTGAAGTTTAATTAATCTTCTTTTAAAACTAAAGTTAGACGGTTACCACTATCTAAAACTTGTAATAAAGTTTTTGCTGGAGATGCATCTTGCACTTCATTTATATATAATGATAAAAGTGTAGTGTCATTACCAATACTTCTGGTGTTTAAAGTTTTTGTACCTCCATAAGCATTACCTACCGTATATTCGCTAACTGTTGATAATGCTGGTACTACTGAAATATGTATATCGCCTGCTGCCATATTATTATTTAATATAACCGTTAACTAATTCATTAAATAATTGTATGTCGAAGTGTGAAATAGCTCCTATATCAGGGTTTCAAAGTACCAATCTTAATTCTAGAGTAGATAATTTTAACAGACTTGGTGATAGAATACTAAGATCTTTAGGTTATCCTTTTACTAATGTTGAAATACATAGAGATCAGCTTTATGAAAATATTAGTATAGCTATTGAATATTTTAGTAAGTTTGCAGGTTATACAAAAGAATATCTAATATTTGATAGTAATTTATATAAAAAAGATTACGGTATAAAAATAGATGACCTTTTTACTTTACAGAATAGCGAGACATTTACCGAACAAAAAGAATTAAAGACTCCTAATAAAGACTTCACTAAGTCAATTAATACTAAAGAAACCGTATTCGCAGCTATCTCAACCATACCCGGTTCATTATTTAGTTCAATTTCAAGTCTATCATCAGCTTTAGAGGATGGAATATCGGCTAATGATATTTTTGCTGAAGATTTTTATAGTGAAATTATTAGTGAAGTTTCATCTATAAGCGATTTATTTATACCTCAAGTTAAAAATAATATTACCAGGCAGGGGTCTATAGTTAGTGAAACTGATCAATTAATTAATAGTTTTGATTATGATGTAATGGATTACAGAAAAGTAATTGCTGTTACTGATTTTGAAGAAGGTTCAAGTACAGGTATCAATACATTATTTACAATTGAACAGACGTTAGCTCAACAAACATATTTTAGTTATGCAATGGGTAATTATGGGTTTGATTTAGTAAGTTGGTATACTTTAAAAAATTGGCTTGAAACTAGAGAAAAATTATTAGCTACAAAACGTTCATATACGTTTGATGAAAGAACGCAAATTCTAAGAATGTTCCCCCAACCTAACGCAAGTAGTAGTAACGTTAGATTTTATGGAGTTGTTTCTTGTTACGTCGAAAGACCTATTAGAGATATATTAAAAGAGTTATGGGTATATCAATATGCCTTAGCGTTGACTAAAATGTCAGTTGCTAATATTAGAGGTAAGTATGGTAATGTTACTCTCTTTGGAGGTGGTAGCTTAAATGCATCTGAATTTATGACGCAAGGTTTATCGGAAAAAGAAAAACTAGAAGAGCAGTTAATGACCGGATCTGCTCCAGGTCAAGGAGATGCAGATCCTTCTTTATTCTTCGTTGGTTAATTATTTAGCGTTAAAAACTTCTATAAGCTTTTGAATAACTATACTGGCATCTTCGACATCTATTGCTTGGGTGGTGGATGAAGAGTTTTTAATAGTAACCTCTTCTTCGGTTTCATAATCACCGTAAACATCTTCGTCATCACTAAAAGATAAATCCAATTCTTCAGATTTATTATCATCTACGATTTGAGTTATAGGTTGAGTACAACCAATATCAGTTAAAATTACACTTAATAATTGATTAGTATAACTTTCTTCTTTTGCTCTACCCACGAAATCAATAATTTCTGATTGAGTAAATTTACCTTTTAAATCTATAATGGGATTCTTAAAACTACCATACGATAATAATGGTAAATATTTCACAGTTATATCAGCAGAGTCTTTAATTAAAAAATATGCACCCTTTTTATTAATAGTCACACCAGTATCTGGTTTTTCAAATGCAATTTTAGCTGGTCGCATTAAATTTTTTTGTCTTATTTCACTATTCTTAATGATTTTCTCTTCAAATGTCATAACTATATTTATTAAAAAGAATAAAAAATTTCGTCAAGGCATTTTTAAACCTATTAATTCACAAAAATATATAGGTAAAGGTAACCCTACATATCGTTCTGGCTGGGAGTTAAAATTTTTTAGATGGGCAGATTTAAATGAAAATATATTAGCTTGGGGTAGTGAAAATATTATAATACCTTATTTAAATCCTTTAGATGGTAAAGTTCATAGATATTTTGTTGATAATTATATCGTCTTTAAAGATAAGAATGGTAATAAAAATAAGTTTCTAATAGAGATTAAACCAAGTAAACAGACTTTAAGACCAGTTAAAACTAAATTTAAAAAACAAAAGACTATCATATACGAGCAAAAGATGTATGTCCAAAATACAGCTAAATGGAAAGCTGCAAATGAATGGTCAAAGAAAAAAGGTTGTAAGTTTTTAATCTTAACAGAAAAAGAATTGAACATATAATTGAATAATACGTATTTTGACCTAAATATCCTATATGCCTGCAGTATGTCAAGTCAACAATATTGATATAGATTTAATTTATTCAGATACTATAGAAGAAAATATTATTTCTATCGATACAAAAAAGGAATTATTCTTCGATGTATACGAGTGTACAATAAACGACGAAAAATTAGTTTTAGAAAAGGTAGGAGATTCAGAATTAGGGCCAAAAGTTTTACTTGAAATTAATATTGAAGGTAAAAAGTATTCTGCAGAAGCTATTTTAGTGGATAACGGTTCAACATATGTTGAATTGAATAAAGAAAATATATATTTTATTAGAACCATACCTAATGAAAATTTAACCGTAGAAGAGAGTGAAGTTGAAGAGAGTGAAGTTGAAGATGAAACTTCAGATAATGTAGAGGTTAATTATGAAAATATTATTGAACACCATGTTAATAACAAATTAGTTTTTCTTCATGAATTAGAGGAACAATTTGAAGAAAAAATTGTATCTTTAAAAGATGATATATCTAATAAGTTAGATTTATTTTTCGAAAAGTTAGAAGATAAAAAAAAAGTAATAGTTGAAGAAAAGTTAGAAAAGATAACTGCTGATTTAAACGAAAAGTTTACAGTGCTTCAATCAGAACTTCAAGGTGTAGAAGATTTCAGTAAACAAAATATCGATAATATTTTAGAAACGAAAATAAATGAGATTGATAGTAGTGTAAATTTATTTTTAGAGGGTATAACTAAAGAATATAAAAATAAAATTATATCTAGTGATAAAAAAATTACTCATAATTTTTTAGAACTAAATTCTATAAAAGAAAAATTAAAAGAGAATAATAGCACAACAAATAAAAAATTTGAAGAATTAAATTCTTTAAAAGAAAAACTATTAGAACAGGATGAATTGGTTTTAAAAAATGAAGAACTTAAAAAATTTATTAATGAAGAATTTAAGGATATCGATAGTAAGTTTAAAAATTTATCTGAAGAAGAAAATAAAAAATATGATGAATTATTAGCTGCTTTTAATAATAAAGATGTTGTAGAGTATAAAACAATTTTAAAAGAAAAGATACAAGATGTTGAACTTACCCAAATAAAAGAGTCTTTACAGGAAGAAATCAGCAGTGCATTAAAAGGTGATATAGTTTCTTTAAAAAGATATGTAGAAATGTCTTCTGGTGGTGGTAGTGTGGCAAAACAATTCGCTGCTGGTGGTACAATGGACGGTACTCTAAACGTTAATGGTAATATATTATCTGGGGGAACTAACTTAATTGATATTTTTAATTCAGATACTTCAATTAATTTACAAGATGTAACTAATAATGGTAATACCACTACAAATTTAATTAGTAGTAACAATACGATTATTGCTGATACTATACTTGCTACAAATATTTTATCTGCTACTAATTTAGATATAGGATTTGAATTATCAGGTTTTAACGTTACAGGTAATTTATCAGCTAGTGGTAATATATCTAGTGGTAGTTTAACTACACCTGCTTTATCTACAGATGGTATAGATGCAAAATTTACCGATAATGTAATTATTGCTGGTGATTTAGATGTAGGTTTTCCTAATGAAAATGAAAATCAGTGTATCACAATACATGGTAGTAATAGTTCAGGAAAAAGAACACAACTAATACAAACAGGTGGTGCTTTTTGTATTCACCCAATAATAGGTAACCAATGTTTAATTTTAGGTAGTCTTTCAAATCATATAACAATGTTATGTGGTAATGCTTCACATGAACTTAGAATACCTACAGGTAAGGTTAATATAGGTACGACAGGTGGTACTGAAAAATTAACTGTTGCAGGTAACATATCAGCTAGTGGTAATTTATCTGCAGCAGATATAAAAGGTACTAAAATAATCTCAACCGGTAATTTAGAACTTGGTGGTAATATTGTAGATACAGATGCTAATGAAATAATAACTATAGATAGTAATGATGTTTGTTTTAACGGTAAATCAGTTCGAGCTGGTCAAAGTTTAGGTTTAAGAGGTGTACGAGGAAATAGTAAAGGTATGGATCAAAGTGGTGGAAGCGACCATACAAAATTAGGAATTTTTAACTGTAGTATAGAAGCTATGACTGTAGATACTGCTGGTAAAGTCGGTATAAATACTACATCACCTACTGAAGTATTAACGGTTTCAGGTAACATATCAGCAACTAATACAATTGCTTCTTCAGCAGGTCATTTTGCGGATGCAGTTGGTATAGGTACTACATCGCCAGAAGCTAAGTTAGATATTAGTTATTCTGGCTTTTCCGGAAAGTACGCACGAATTAGTAGAGGAACGTCAAATATAGATTTTGATTTAGATGCTGGTGGCGTTTGTATGAAATCTACTGTAAAGACATTCCATATAGGTACATGCGACTCGCAACCCTTAAGACTTTTAACTAATAACTCAACTAGAGTTTGTATAACTGAAACAGGTAATGTCGGTATAGGAGCTACATCACCAACTGAACTATTAACTGTTTCAGGTAATATATCAGCAAGTGGAGATTTATCCGCTAATAATGTATTTTCAGGAGGCTTAGCAGTATGTACATCGGTACCTACCCCTTCAACGCCTACATTACAACAAGTTACAACTCAAGGTAATACAACTACTAATAGTTTATTTGTAGATGGATTATCAGCAACAAAGATTACAAGTGGTATCAATAGTATAAACACTGGAGCAGCATCGTTTATCGGCGGCGGTATAAATAATAAAGTCACCGGTGTATGTGCGTCTGTTATAACTGGCAATGGCCTTTCAGCTACTGGTTTTGGTTCTGTAGCAGGTGGAGGTTATAGAAATTGTGCCGGCGGTGGTGGTACGTTTGTTGGAAGCGGTCGTTATAACTGCGCTATTGGTAGTTATAGTAATATAGGTAGCGGCTACCGAAATCAAACTCTTGGTACTTATTCTGTTGTTGGTGGTGGCTTCCGTAATATAGCGCATTGTGCCGCAGCATTTACCGGTGGTGGTAAATGCAATCAAGCTCTTTCTGCTTGTTCAACTATGGTTGGAGGCGGTTATAATAAATCGTGCGGTATATATACATCTATTGTTGGTGGTAAGAAGAACTGCGCTACTGGTGCTTGTTCATTTGTAGGTGGTGGGTATTATAATAGATCATGTGGAACACATTCATTTGTAGGTGGCGGATATACTAACAGAGCTATAGGTTCTCGTTCTTTTATAGGTAGCGGTCAAAATAATCAAGCTTGCGGAGTTAAATCATTTGTAGGTGGCGGTTCTTCTTCTTTAGCTAAGTGTGTACATAGTAGTGTAGTTGGTGGGTATTATAATTATGCATGTGGTGACTACTCATTTGTAGGTGGCGGTGTCGGTAATCATGCAAGGGGTCACATTTCTTTTATAGGTAATGGAAATGCAAATAGAACTGAAGCAAATAACGCTATTGTAGTCGGAGGTCAAAGTAATTACGCATGTGGAGCATGTTCAGTTATCGTTGGTGGTGGTGGTCAATATAAAGGTAATAGAACTATAGGTACAGCTTCAGTTATCGTTGGTGGTGTTAAAAATTTAGCATTAAGTTCAGAAGATTTTATCGGGGGTGGATTTAGTAATACAGCGGCCGGCTCTGCAGCAGTTATCGTTGGTGGTTGTTTTAATCGCACATTCGGTACAACATCATCAGTAGTTGGTGGTTGTTATAATAATAATTACAGTTCATTTGGTTCTATTTTAGGAGGGGCTAGTAATCGTATAAATTCAGACCATAATAGTTCCTTTATTATAGGTACCAGTTTATCATCTAATGCCGCTTGTACAACGTTTGTTAATAATTTAAGCACTCCAGGTGTAATTAATAGTTGTTCAATAACTTCTTTAGATGGGGTTAGAGTCGGTGGTGGTTCAATTATAACTTGTGCTGCATCATTTACACCGTCGTTATCAGATAATGGTAGAACATTATTATTAGATACTACTAGTGGTACTATTAACGTAACGTTTACCCCTCAGATATCTGGATATTCTGCAAGATATATCAAGGAAGCAGGAGCGTCTCCGGTTGTATTCAGCACAGGTACAGGTTTAAGCGGGTTATATAGTTATCAAGATAGAAATCAAATGAGCATTATATATGCACAAGCAGATATTTTTTATAAAAATGAAACTATTGCATTTTTAGGAGGTAATTTACAATGATAGGAAGAACATTAGGACCAGCACCGTTATCAACATCCAACCTTGCTAATTTTTATTATACGAGGCCTACTGAGTTTTTAGATTTAGCAGTTATTCCTGAACCAGGGGTAACAGAAATGTTTACATTCTTAGTTGCAGTTTTACCAAATCCAGGTAATCAAACATATTTAGCAAATCAAATAACAGGTGCACCGTCCATATCTGCTATTAATAATGTTGCTATACATTGTGATGTCACTAATAGCGGTACATTTACAGTTGATTGGGGTGATGGTACTATTGAAAACTTAGCTCAAAATACTGACCACTTTCACGTTTATAATTATGATAACTTACCTGCATCAAGTGAGTTTAGAGGTTACAGACAAGTAGTTCTATCAGGTTACCCTACAGATAGTAATAATAAATTTTCAGCGGTTGTAACAGATATCGACGGCCCGTTTTCTGGTGGTATAATAAGTGAATCTGCTAGAAATAATTCTAATATTCTAGATATGGAAATAAGTAGCGGTAACGCTACAAATTATGATATCGGTGGTAATTCTAGACCACATAAGATGTGCGAAAGAGTTGCCTTATATAATACAACAAGTAATAGATTAACTACCCCGCAGAACGGAATATGGAGCGGTATGCAGTCATTACAAGAAATTGTACATGTACCTTATATGCATGTAGATACCACTGAATCTCACTCTGAAGCATTTAGATATTGTAGTGAACTAAGATTTTTACCAGATGATTTTGCTGATCCGGATAGGTATTGGTTTTGGAATTCTAATAGCATGTATTATTGTTTTGATAGCTGCCATAAATTAGAGTATTTACCCGAAGGTATATTTACTAAACAAGGTACGCAGGCAGAATTAGCCAATGTGACAGATTATAGGTTTATGTTTAGGTATAATTACAAATTATGTTATATACCAGAATTACCTTGCAGGACATCCGGTAGTCATATACATGTTAGGTCAATGTTTCAAGATTGCCAGTATTTAAAACGACTTCCTAAAAATTTTAGAGCTAATAATATAACTACTTCTTCTTCAGAGCAATTATATTTGATGCTTTATAATGCTGTACGTTTAGAAAGTTTTGGAGATTGGAACTTACAAGACATGGATTCATCTGCTAAACAACCACGTTCTATTAACTGTAGGGGTTATATGTATCAGGGTATGCGCGAGACACAACAAATATTACCATATGTAGGGGTAGAATTAGATGTAATAAATAATCAAACAGATAGTGGTAGCTATGGTGTTGGTTTTACGAGACATGGTCGTGGAGCTCAATTTTTTGCTCCTGAATATTATGAAAAGGGTTATTTTGATTTTGATAATTTAATAGATTTACAAGACGGCTTTAATGGTAATTATTGTATAAAGGAATACCCAATACTAAAATTTAGTCCAAATACAATGACTAATAATAACGCTATATATAGAATGTTTTTTGCTAATAGAAGTTTAAAAACTGTAACATTTTCAGGTTTTGCAGTTGACGAAACATTTGGAAATGGTGAGTACTATCAAATGTTTTATCAAAATTATATGCTAAGTAAAATAACCGGGTTGCCTTTTAATGCTGCAAATGATAGTGGTGATTATTCTGGTACGTTTAGTAACGCTTATAATATTGCTAATTTTGAATTTCCAGGGTTATCATCTGATGAAACAGGTTTTAGTCAAAGTATTAGTTTAAGATACTTTCCACTTGATCACCAAAATATAGAAAATGTATTTAGATATTTAAAAACAGGTTCATTTACTATAACTTTAACTAACAATGATTATGCTGATAATATACCAGCAGAAGTTGAAGCTATTGCAACGGATAAAGGCTGGACTGTAACGCATTAATTTATATATATTGTCATGAGTACAGAAACTATTAGTCCAAGCACCTTTGAAGGTTTTTATATGAAAGATGGTCCTAGTACTAGGACAGGGAGAATAATGCTATTTCATGCTAAAAAAGTAATAAAATTTCCAGACGGTAATACTCTGTTAAGAGCTAATCATGAATCATATACTTACCCAGTTAGCGGCTGGACTTGGTTTGATAGTTTATCTGATTGTTGTAATGATTATGGTCTTGATATTGAAAATTATGAAGAAGATATTTACGGGCCATATTATACACTTTTAACTGGTAAAAAGCCAGGAGAAGAAATAATAGTATAAAAATGTTAACTATTTGATAAATAATTATATGAGTTTAAACCTTATAGTAGAAACCCCAGCTCCGAAGGAGGAATTCGAGTATATCGTCGAAGAGGGTAATTCAAAAGACAAACAAAATTTCTTTATTAAAGGTCCATATATGATGGCCGAAGGAGTTAATCGAAACAAGAGAATATACCCATTAGATGAAATGGTTCGTGAAACGAAACGTTATGAGAATTTAATGGTTAAGACAGGTAGAGCAATGGGAGAATTAAATCACCCTACTACAGCTGATGTTGATCTTGAGAGAGCTTGTCATTTAGTAACTGAAATGTCTCAGGATGGTAATGTATTCTACGGTAAAAGTAAAGTATTATCAACACCAACAGGTTTAATCGTCAGGAGTCTTATTAATGATGGTGTAAGAGTTGGTATGAGTTCAAGAGCTCTTGGTCAACTTATACCAGAATCAGGCTCAGATGGTATTAATAGAGTTAAAGATTTTAAATTAGTAGCTATTGATTGTGTAGCAGACCCATCTTTTCCAAAAGCTTTTGTAAATGGCATCTTGGAAAGTAAGCAATATGTAGTAAATAAATATGGACAGTTCGAAGAAATGTATGATAACTTTGAAAATAATATTTCTACTATGCCTTTAAAGAATAAAGATCAATTTTTAAAAGATAATATCATTAAATTCCTAAAAACCCTTTAATAAATATGAAAGAAGTTAAAACAAATTTAAAAAATTTTATTAGTAACGTAATGAATCGTAACTATAAAAAAGCTAGCACTGATTTATCTAACACTATTAACAAGAAAATGGAACAAAAGATATTAAATAATAATATAAATATATTCTAATTATGGACATTAAACAAATTTTATCTGAAGCAACTAACGGAGCACTTAATGAAGAAGTGTTATCTGAAATCGAAAACGTCTTTGAACAAAAGCTTAACGACAAGGTTGAGATACACGTAGAAAACGCTCTCAATGAACAAGACGAACTATATACTGAAAAGCTTAACGAATTAGTAGTAAAAATCGATGAAGATCATTCTAATAAACTTAAGAGAGTTGTAGAAGCTATTGATAGTGATAGAGCTGATAAATTAAAAATAGTTATTGAGAAGTATGAAAGTGCTTTAAATGAAGAAGCAGAAGGTTTCCAAACACAATTAGTTGAAAGTATTTCTGATTATTTAGATGTTTATCTGGAAGAAACAGTTCCAGTTGAAAGTGTACAAGAAGCAGTAAAGAATACAAAAGCTAAGAAAATTTTAGAAGGCTTAAGAAGCCATCTAGCAGTTGATAGTGCTTTAGAAAAAGAAAGCATTAAAGAGGCCGTTATGGACGGTCATAATCAAATAAATGAAGCTTCAAAGAAGCTTGAGTCTGTTGCAGAAGAAAATGCAGTTTTAAAAGAAGAATTAGATACAGTTAAAGCTGGTTTAGTACTTGAACAAAAAACGGTTGGTCTTGATAAAAGATCTAAGCAATTTATAAACAAAGTATTAAAAGGTAAGGACGCTGAGTTCATTGCTGAAAACTTTGATTATACATTGAAGCTCTTCAAAAAGAAAGAAAGCAATAGACTCGAGACTTTGAAAGAAGAAGCTTTAAGTACCAGAGAAGATGTCGATAGGGTCATTTACGAAGACACTACACAAGAGATTGTTAGTGAAAGTGTAAATAGCCCATATATGGACGAACTATCTAAGTACTAGAATTTCCTATATTGTTTAGGTATTCCTGAGTTTCCTGGTTTTTTAAAACCTTGGGGTCGAATATAAAGGAAAAATACAAATTATGAATTCAATACGCCCTTCACAGGCTTATATCGATGAGAATCGTGCGTCGCAACTACTTGAAAAGTGGGCTCCAGTTCTGGATTACACTTCAAAGAGTGTTGCAGCGATTGAAGATAGTCATACTCGTTTAAACACTGCAATGCTTCTTGAAAATCAAGAAACATGGTGTTTGAAAGAAGCTGGACCTAACTATGGTAGTACAGGCATTAATGGTAACTTAGCTGGTAGAGATGGATCACTTGGTGGTGCTGCATCTATCGGTGCTGGTTCCGTTGCTAGCGGTACACCTGGTTCGGACACATATGCTACGAATGACTTCCGTCTTCCAAAGATTCTTATCCCAATGATTCGTCGTACTTTTCCCGAGTTAATTACAAATGAAATCGTTGGTGTTCAACCAATGGCGGGTCCAGTTGGCCTTGCATTTGCTCTTCGTTATCGTTACTCAGGTGAAACACTTGGTGATGGCATCGATGGTAAGTCAGCAGCTGGTAACTCTCCATCTGGCCAGGTTAATGCATTAGCAACTGCTGCGAATGCAGAAGCTGGTTACCAAGAGCTTTATACTAATTACACCGGTACATCTGCTGGTTACCTTTCTGGTAACACAGACTTCGCTTTTAACGCGAAAGATGATGGTGTAGCTGCTCTTCTTAGAAACTTCGAAGTAACGGGTAATATCCCTACTATGGAAGTTTCTTTCGAAAAGACAGCAGTTGAAGCTGGTACACGTCGCTTAGGCGCACGTTGGTCAGTTGAACTTGAACAGGATCTTAAGAATATGAATGGTATCGATATCGATACTGAATTGACAAACGCTATGTCGTATGAAATTCAGGCCGAAATCGACCGTGAAATGCTTATGAGAATGATTCAGGTTGCTCTTAATGCAGGTACCGGAGTTGGGTACTCTACATGGAGCCCTGCTTCTGCAGATGGCCGTTGGCTAGTAGAACGTAACCGCGACTTCTATCAAAGATTAATCGTAGAAGCTAACCGTATCGCAGTGAGAAATCGCCGTGGTGCAGCTAACTTCATCGTTGCAACACCTCGTGTTTGCGCTATCTTGGAAATGCTCCCTGAATTCCAGTGGGTACCAGTCCAAGGTAATGTCAATACACAACCTGTAGGCGTTGCAAAGATCGGTAATCTTGGTGGTCGTTTTAATGTATATAGAGATACTCGCACAGAAGGTCAAACGATTGGTAACAGTCTTACAACCTCTGCGAATGATGCTCCTGAATATGCATTACTTGGTTACAAGGGTCCAGAGTTTTATGACACTGGTATCATCTACTGCCCATACATTCCAGTTATGGTTCAGAGAACAATTGGTCCTAATGACTTCGCGCCACGTGTAGGCTTGCTTACCCGTTATGGTGTCGTAGACAATATCTTCGGAGCAAATCTCTACTACCACGTTATCATTGTTAAGTCACTCGGCGAAGCGTTCACACCAGGTACTAACTCGGTGTACTTCGGCTAATCTTAATATAAGATACAAACAGCTTGAGACCTGGTTCATTACGAGCCAGGTCTCTTTTTGTTTAATTATAAAATGCTATATAGTATGCATAAAATATTATACATAACACTGCACCCCATGTCATAAATACATCCATTATTGCTTAGAGGTTTTAATATGAACTGCTTCAGGATCAATTAGATTAGCAGCGTACTTTTCGATAAGATCTTTACTTGAAGCTCTTACAGGGTTAATATCAATACCACCTCTACGAGCATATAAACACATTACTAATAGTTCAGAAGGATCGAAAGCATCTTTTAATCTTTTATAAAAGCATTCACATATCTCTTCATGAAAATGGCACTCATCTCTATATGATACAACATAATTCTTAATACTATGAGCATCAATAGCAGTCTTAGATTTAATATAGATAAATACATCACCCCAATCTGGTTGTGAAGTAACACGGCAATTACTTTTTAATAGACCTGAATAAAACTTTTGCTCTAAATCTCTTCCACGAATAACACCTTCTAATAGGCTAGGGTCCTCAGTATATTGAGTATATATAAAATCTTTATCATCTTGTAGTAAATCTACATTATCAAAATCATCAATATCCCATTCCATATTAGGACTATCGAATTTCTTATTAACACGATCACCATCTTGAAATTTAACCTGAACATCAGTCTGCAATAATCTACTTAGATCTTTACTTGCAGTATCTTCGAATGCAACTACAGCTTTATCTTTATCAGCAGCCATTTTAGTCATATTAAATGAATTAAAGTATAATTTAATACTCTTACTTTCAACGATATATTTACTACTGCATGAATATACACACTTCACAACGCCTGTTACAGGGCGACCATTATCTAGAAGGAATGAACATTCATATGCATTCCATGTATCAGATCCAACGAAAGGTAAATCATCATCGAATATATTTAAATATACTCGATTATTACTACGAGGTTCTCTTACAAGCAACTCAGAATCATACGCACTCTTATATTGAGACGTTTGACCTAAATGCTTACTAATTCTACTATTATCTAATTCTTTATTTGCCATAATTATCTACTATATTATAAATTGTTTTCATACGATTATCAACTGAACCACTCAACCTAATTACATTAATATTATAATGATTAATTGCCTCTTCAAATAAGTTAACTATAATATCGCGAAACTCTTTATCTATGCTACGCTCTCCATCATCTACTAAGGGGATATCAGGTTCTGTATATAGTATAATATCCAATTCACCAATCAATTTCTTAAAGAGATACTCACTATAATTATATATTTCTTTACTTACTTTTTTTGTATGATATTGATATGTTGTATATATCAATCCATCTAAAATACATCTATCTAATACCACATCTTTACCTTTAAAGTCAAAATAATTATATAAGTGACTATTTACAGTTAATAATTGAGTAAATTCATTACCATCTTCATTGATATCTAGATTATATTTCTTTTTTAAACCTCTAGTTATTTCCGGTACAAAATTATACTTACGAAATCTTTCATCAGTTTGCAATTTAGTAAGTAAAGTAGACTTACCGGTACTTTGAGCTCCCGTAAAACTAATTACCATGGTCAATAATATCTTTAAAACAGTTAACGTTATATTCTATGTCTTCCATCTGTGTATCTGTAACTTCGTGATCAATTAAATCAGCCAACATAATTGAAGGCTTTTCATTTAATCCTAGATTACCAGTATATCTAAGTTCCTTAATACCAGCAACCACCGGGTTAGAGGTATCTACTGACCTAATGGTTTTATCCCCTACGTAGTTTTTAAACTCTTTAGCAAATGAACAACCTAATAGATGATGAGGTTTCTGATTATTCCAAATACCATCTTTCTTTAACTGTTCTATTAATCTACGTCTACCATCGCACCACCTTTCTAGTTTTGATTTACCTTTACCGGTTACAATATAATAGCTAAAGTCGAAACTAATTGCAATATAATCAGCATTTTCTGACATATAATTATAACAATCTACTATTTCATCATATGTCTTACCTTGAACTGCTCCTATCTTTAAACCAGGTAGATTGGTATACTTATTAGTAAACTCATGAAAACTTTTAATAGTTGCATAGCCATCTTCTAAAACATCAGGTACAATATAATAAGAAGGTTTAAGTTCTTTTACATATTTAGCAAATTTACCTGGTTCAAAAGATTCACCAAGTTCAAAAATACTATTATCTAAGAGAACTTCTCTACCTATTTTTACACTATTCTTAAAATAGTCATAATACTTGGGTTGGGTTTCAAATAAATGTACAAGAGCATAATCGTAATCATTATACAACTTAGATTTATCTAAAATACTAATCGGACTTTCATGAGATACTAACATACTATAATTATATAGACAGAAAATGGTATATCAAGTAAATATATATATGGCGTTCGGACTTAATGTAAATTTCAATAGTATTATTGGTAATATTACTAATAATTTGAAAAGTATAGCTGCTTCTAAAATACAGAATCTTAGTAGTATGGTTAAAACTAACTTAATAAGTCAAGCTACAGGTGATTTGTTTAATAATATTCAAGGTTTAATAGGGTCGAGTTTAAATTTAAATTTATCAAAACTAACCGGTTCGATAAATTTTGCCAACGGGTTAAAAGGTTTACCATTTCCATCTTTAGCTAAATTAAATTTAAGTTCCCTATACGGTCTTATTGATAAAAATATAGGAGCGAATTTAAATAAATTTTCAAAAACCATTATCAGTAAATTTAATAAGTTAAGTTTGGATGATATTTCATTAGGTACTAAATTAAATGCAGCTTTAGATGCTCAATTAGATGATATTAGTAGCGAAATTGAAGCAGGTATAATTGCAGGTAAAAGCTCACTTAATGTTATTGGTGAAATTGCCAAACTTTCGAATACCCAAATACGAGATTTTACATTTAACCCCGATAAACAGCTAGCATTTGTTAATGGTTTAGTGCAACAACAAAAAGATAAAATTTTTGATTTATCGTTTAATGGTAAATCTGAAACTTCTATATATAATACTCAGGTTACCGATATATCTAGTAATAGTGTTGATAGTTTTACAAGTACAACTTTCAATCCAAATTTTTCATTTTTAGATGCCAAATTTATAGATGAAACTTTTATTTCAAAAGATACAATAGCTGAACAGCAGTTTAAGCTTACTAATATAACTGAAGTTGTACCTCCAGTAGCAAGAAATGTAAATATAGTGAATAGATTTGATAAAGAAGAGGAAACGTTAAATTATTTAGAAACATTTAATGATGATTTTGTAGCTTCAGAAGTTACTGTTACACGGTCAATATCTTACACCAATTTGACAGCTGTAAGAGATCCCGACACTAATGAAATATTATTATATAACGCAATCGAAGTTACTGAGGATAGTGTAAATGACCCATCAAAACGTAGGCTTGTAACACTTGATCATAATGGAAAATTTGTAAATTATAGGTAAATATAAAGGTATTATGGAAAAAGAATTTAATAGTATATATTTGGGTATAGTAGTCCAAAATAATGACCCTAAAAAAAGAGGCAGGGTTAAAGTATTTGTGCCTCATTTATCACCTACAGTATATGAAAATTGGGTACAAGATAATACTGATAAATACTTTAAGTCTATAGATGGTCAACTCCAACCTATAATGGCTAAATTAAAGACCATATTACCATGGGCGGAAGTTAGCTGCCCATTAACAAGTGAAAATACATCTAAACGATATAATAATTATACCAATAAAGCTACTGTATCAGATACAAATGCTTTTGCAAATTTAAGTGCAGATGGTTCGGCTTCGACTGGAGAAATATATGATCAAAGTATGTTTAGATTAAGTGATGCTTTTAGTGATAATAGTAATAATGTTAATAATATAAATCCATACTCTTTCAACTATAAACCTAATACTTACTCTAATAAAGCAAAAGGCTCATTTGGTATTCCAAGCGTCGGTGCCCATGTTTATGTATTTTTCAGAGATGGTAATACTCAGTTTCCTGTCTTAATAGGTACATCATTTGGTAAAGATGATTGGCAGGGTATATACGATAGTGAAGTAGATTACCCTGGAAAATATGAAAATTATGATAGTAGTTCTACTGAAGAAGATTATAACGTAAAAACTTATAGGAACAAATATGTTTTAAATCAAAAAGGAGGTACTTTTGAAATAAACAATACTGATCATAATGAAAAAATAAAATTAACCCATTATTCTGGTTCGTTTAAAGAGTTTAATAATAATACCAATTCAGAGCTAGCTACTAAAAATAATCAAAAGCTTGTTATTAATGATGAATTCAATACTGTTAAAGGGTTCAAAAATGAATTTACTGGTAAAAATTATGATGAAATTGTTTTACGAGATAAGTATAAAAAAATTGGTAATTTAAACGATGCATTCTTTGATAAGTGGAAGCAAGCTTTTGGTGTAATACAAGATATAAAACAATTGTTTGATATAAAAAGAACTGAAAATAATAATGTTACCTCAAATGGTGATATTATTTTAAGACTTAATAGCATTGACCAAAAAAGGTCTGGGTCGTTTGCTGATTTTCCTGTTACTAACTCTAAAAAATATTTTGGTTTAAACAATATAAATACATTTGCTGGTTCCGGTTTTCCAGAATTAAATATATCAGGAACCTTTAACGGTGGTCAAGCCCCTTATTATGATAATAACCTTAAGGTGTTATCAACAGGAACCGAACCTAAATCCCCACCTGGTTCAAATATAGGTACTACTGATGATGATTGGCCTGATGAATCAGGTAATACGTTCAGTAATGGGAAAGGTAAGAGTCTATCAACTCAAGACGGTGATTGGAAACCAGAAGACAAAAATTTAAGTGAAGAAATAACAAAAGTTCAAGCTGATTTAATGATTAAAGAAAGAGATTTCGGTCTTGGTGGTAGTGAAATAATTGAAATTAGTAAAAATAAATTAGAAAATATTGGAACAGTAATGAATGATTACGGTAGTATTAGATTCGATCCAATTGGTAAACTAATAAACAATGAAGTTCTTGTAGGTAGTAAAGCTACTTATGTTAATAGTGATTCTGGTCCGTTACTTGAATATGTTGATGTTCAAGATTTACCCGGTGGTACATATAATTTAAATGTTAATAATAGGTATAATGTTATGGTAGGTGCTGGTGGTATTAATCTAAAATCATACGGACCAACTAATATATCTGGTAGCATTACTAACGTAGCTGGTCAACAAGTTAACATTGGTTCGGAAAATGAAATTAATTTAGATGCTAAAGTAATTAATATAAGTGCAGAAATTTTAAAACTACGTAATAAAAGACAAAGACAAGTTTTAGTAGATAGTAGTCTTGGGGTAAATAAGAACGTAATAATTGGTGGAGGTTTATCAGTAGAAGGAGAAACTTATTTACAACATGTAACTGCACCGGCTGAAACGCAAGTAACAAATACAACCCAAGTATTAGGACAAACTGTACAAGGAGCTATTATCGGGTACGTAGACTATTTTTGGACAGATGGGCCTGGTTCAGCTACTGTACCAGTGTTCGGTGGTACCCAGACCGGTATACCGATAGCTGATACAATTGCAACTTATCCACATACTCATACATTTAATAATCTACCTTTAACGTTAACTGATGGTAATCAAAGTGTGCGTAATTCAGCTAAAAATAATGGTATCAATAGCGATCAAAGAGTTCCTGCTTCACCACAATTTAATACTCAAAAAAGTGGTATAACTATTGACGAAACATATTCTAAAACATTGTCAAGTGCAGCGACCTATGGAGCAGCTACCAACGCTGAAACATATTCAGGACCAGCTTCAGCTGATTATACTGGAGGGTTTTAGTTAATTTGATAGTTATTAACCTGTATTAAATATTATAGTATGATAAAATTCACAGAGTATGTTGTTAATAATAGTATAACTAATACTTTATCTGACGATAAATTTGACGTCGGTAGCCCATTTAATTTTATCGAGTATTTAAATTATGTAAAAGTTATCGATACTAATGATTTGGAAAATTTCAATCAATATAAAAAATACTTAGAAAAGTGGAAAGAAACTGATTTTGATAATAATAAAAATAACTCAGTTAATATTAGATCAATTTATTTAAACTTCTTTAATGATTTAACTTTAAAATATTCTACACAAGAACAAAGAAGATTTTTTAATACTGTTGATTTTTTCGATAAAGATTCTCTAACTAAGATAATACCATTTTATAGAGCAAAAATAGTAGAAATTTTAGATTATTATAGAGAAAAAAGAAATACATTCCAAAGAGAATTAAGAGAAAAACAAGGTAAAGGTAGTAACTTAAGTGTTAAAGATCAAATTAGAAATAACATTGCTAATTTTTTTACTAGTCCTGATTACACCGGAGATGTTGTTTCATTATCATCTTTAAGGGTTGATATAGAATTAGGGTACGATACATTTAACGATTATTTCGATGTTAACCCACTTTCTGTGGAAGCAAACGAAACGTATATTACTAATGATATAAATGTAAATTCATTTTTAGATATTGATCAAGCATTGGTAGAGGTGCTAAATAACAATAAGATTACTCTTACCGAATTAAACCCATATAAATTAGTAGTTGAGTTTAATGAAGTTAATACAAGTCTATTACGTCGGGATGATTTTATAGATTATAAAATTACTAATGATACCGATACTTATAGAGTTCTTTTTGAAGCTGAATTATCTGAACATTTAGTAGGTACTGATTATTACTATTTGAGCAATACTGGTACTGAATTTGTATCTGGTAAATTGTTTGAGGCTAAAAATAAAGCAAAAAATTTATTTAATATTAACTTCCCTTCAGTAATGGCTAAAGAAAAAATACCTAGTGATTTTGAAAGAGATATTGGTTTATTTTTTAACCCTACTAAATTTTCTATTTTAAAGGTAGACGGTGAATACATAAGAAAAATAAAATCTAAACTAATTGATAATTATGTGTATGTTTTTCCAGACCCCGATCAATATGGGGATGTGATAAACTTAAGTAACACAAAAAGAGATAACCCCTTTAACTTCTATTTTGATAATAATAGTTATAAGAATATTTCTTCTTCCTCTTCACGTAACACAGTTAAAGCCAATGAAAGAAATCATTATTTCCATTCATACCAATCATTAGAAAATAGACGTATCGATATCAATAATAGTGGTCAATTTCCGGATTCAGTTACTGATCTAGTTAATTATGGTTCAGTGGATAAAATTGAAACAGATATATACGGTAATGAATATATACAAGTAATACCTAATAGAGGTGTAATAAGAAATACAGCTGATATAGATATCGTTCAAAATGCTGCATTTGAATCAGGTAATACAATTGATATTTCCGAAAACCGATACGGCGTTATTGAACAACTATCTGGTTTTAGTGGTAAAATTAATAGTTTAAAATCAATATATGTTAAAGATGTAACGACTAAAACGTTAAAACCGTTATCTAGTTCAAACTTCAATACTATTTATAATAAATTTACACATAATAGTACTCTATATCAACAAATCACTAGTTCTGATATCTTAGATATTAATGTTTATGAAGATACATATAGTATAGATTTAAGTTCATTTTCAATTGTTGATACTTTTAAATATGATGGTAATTATATAGAACAAATAATTTCTCCTTTAATAATTGAAAAAGATCTAACCCATCCTAGTTTTGCATTCATTACAAAAGATTGTTATAATGCTGGTTCGATATATAAATTTAATATAAGTTTATCAGGTTCAAGTAATTCAAATACATTTCGTTATGAATTATATAAGTTCGATACACAGAAGAAAACTATAGATGAAATAAGTACTAGAAACACAGAAACATCTACTTACTTTTTAAATACATTCAATTTCAATTCACCTGATGCTAGTGTAACAATTAATAGATTAGTTAATAGTGATTTAAAATATAATAGTTATGATGATTCTTATATTTTAACAACAACTTTCTTAAATCAAAACGAATCACTAGTATTACATTATTTTAATTATAAAATAGTTAATAATAAAATTTCCATTATTGTTAATGACCTTTTTACAAATTTTAATAATTCAGCTATTACTAATACGAGAAATGCAGTTATAAATGCAGCTCAATTATCTGACACTTTTAATTTTTTACCAGGTTCAGGGGATTTAACTTTACCATCATTATCATTCCCAGAAGATGATTTCTCTAGAACAGTTACTTTTGCTTACTCTGGTACAACTGATATAAATTTTGATTTACAAAATGTGACTCAATTATCAGCCAGTATGAGTTTATATAAAGCGGAAATAGATTACGGTGATAATAGTACCGATACAATATATTCAAAGTTTCAATCATCTGATAATACACTTAAGTTAAGTAATTTTAGCCATATTTATACATCATTTAATGATGCAATATCATCAACTGGTTCGATAAAATTACATTACGAAAATGGTGGTATAACTACTATTAATTTAGTTGCTATAAAATTAATTTCAGACTTAACACCGTTAGAGTTAAAAGCTATTAACGGCCAAAAAACCAATAATGATAATTTTGTATTTAATTTAATTGATAAAAATAATACTTTATATAATTTTATTAGTACATAATAACTTTTACTAAATATCTATATGCCTATAAAACTAAATATTTTAGAACCTGTAATAAATCAGACTGATGATATACTTTATAGGGATATTGATCTGAAAGTAAATGTGGGTGTAGTAAAGGGAGACCAATTAGAAAGTCCGGAAAATTTAAAAGATTTAAATACATCGGTTAATTTTAAAGCTATAAAAAATTCATTAATTAATTTAATAACTACCTTTCCAGGTCAAAAAATACTTAACCCGGAATTTGGTATGAACTTTGGAGATCTTTTATTCTTACCTGTATCAAAGGCAAGAGCTACTGTAATTGGTGAGACAATAAATAATACTTTTGTTGGTTTTGAACCAAGGATACAAATAAATGAAATTGAGGTTGTAGCAGATATTGAAGCAGGGGAATATGAATTAAATCTACTAATTAATATACCTGAATTTAATAATAATCCTTTAAATTTAAAAGGTAGATTAAACAAATCTGGTTTTTATAGTTATTAATTAAATATATTTATGGCGAAGGAAAATTTAACTGATTTTAGTCTATCAAGAGACAGTTATACTGCTTTTGATGCAAAATCACTAAAAGAACTCATTCAAACAAGATTGAATCAAGGTGGTGTATACACTGACCAGTCTTTTGAAGGTAGTAATATGTCATCTATAATTGACGTTATTGCTTATAGTTACCATTTACTTTTATTTTATCTTAATCAAACGTCTGCAGAGTCGATGTTTACCGATACAAGTATATATGAAAATATGAATAGAATCGTTAAATTGATTGATTATAAGCCAAAAGGTTATCAAACTTCTTTACTTTCATTTAATTTAAACGTTTCAAGTTTACTACCACAAGACGCATATACAATTAAACGGTATAGTTATTTTGCTGTAGGCGGTCTTTATTATTCATTTATTAATGATAGTACTTTTAATAAAACTGTACCAGGTGAACAAAATTTAAAGAATTTTTCAAGTGAAAATATTTTAAGAGAGGGTCAATATTTTGAGTATCCAGAAATAACTGCGTTAGGGGAAGATTTTGAATCTGTAACTTTGGCAGTGAAAAGTAATGATGATAATTTAAAAATTGATATAGATAGCGGTTCTATTGGAATTTATGTGCAGGACGCTGATACTAAAAAAATTCTTGAATATACTGAAACGTCAAGTTTATTTTTAGAAAATTCAGATTCAACTGTATTCGAAAAACGATTGAATGAAAATGGACTTTACGAATTTAAATTTGGTAATGGAGTGTTTGGTAAAAAACTTAATGAAGGTGATAGTATTTTTATATATTATATACAAAGTTCAGGGCAAGCAGGAGTTATATCACCGGGAGTATTAGATGGTAGTAAATTAATTTTATATACTACTCCTAGATTCAATCAAATTAGTCAAGATATATACAATAATACATTTAATTTTTTAACTACGCAACAACTTCAGTATTTAAATTTTTCGAACAGCCTTCAATCAACACCACCAGTAGAAAAAGAAGATACTGAAACTATTAGAAATAATGCTGCCAAAAATTTCCAATTACAAAACAGAATTATAACCATAAAAGATTATAATGATTTTCTTTCTGCTAATTTTTCGCAAGTTTTAAAATCGTTTAGTGTAGTTAATAATGATGATTATGTTGATCAGTATTTAAATTATTTTTTAAATATTGGTTTAAATAAACCAAATGATGATAGTAGAGTTTTATTTAACCAGGTAAATTTTAATTCTATAAATCAAATTAATAATGTTTATTTATTTTTAGTATCTAAATTTAACAATGTCGATGAAAATGATAATCTTAATTTTGTTTCAACCTCTCAAAAATCATCAATTATAAATTCATTTAAAGAACAACAACAGGCTAATATTAATATTGTACCTGTAGATCCGGTATATACTTCATTTGGTTTAGGAGCCAGAAAAGGAGAAAATCAAACTGAAACTATTACTAAAGATATAAACAATGAGTCTTTTTTAGTTATAAAGAGAAACGTATTAAGTAATTCAAGTACAGAAGCAATAAAAGAAAGAATTAATAATATATTTATTAATTATTTTGATTCTTTAAATTTAGGTGATTTAGTAAGTTTAAAGGAGATAAGTAATCAAATTTTTAATATTGAAGGTATTGAAGATATACGAACAAGACGAATTGTTAATAATGTCCAAGTTAATGAAGTCGAAGGAATTAGTCTTGTTGTTTGTAACCCTATATACCCTGATAATGATATACAGATAATTGGTAGTGATATTAAATTACCATTCTTTAAGTACCCTTACCTTTCAAATAAATCCATACTATCTAATATTATTGTAGAAAACGCATAAAATGAATTACAGTTTTAATAAAGATTATAGTTCGTTGTCAGGTATAGTTATACAGCTTGGTATATATAATAGAAATTTTGATAAAGTATTAGGAGGTACTTCTAATAGCACAGATCTTAGTAGTACTATATATTCAGGTAACTTAGGTGGGGTTTATGCTGTACCTGATTTTTCAACCGCTGATCCTATGATTTCAGATACTAATTTTTTTATAGATTTTGGTGATGGTACCATTATTGAAAATAATCTTTCAGCATTCCATACGTATAAAACATCTGGTAATTTTCAAGTTACATTAGTAGTTGCTACAAGTGGTGGGGACTTTTTTAGATCTAGAGAAGGTTTTGTTATTAACGTTAAAGACCCGGTACCTGATAAAATTTTTCTAACGCAAGATGCAGAAACGCAAAATGAAAGTGAAAGTACAGTAAAGTTTTTAATAACGAGATTTAATAATATTGCAACATCACAAGAATTGTCAGCTAATAATTACAAGATAAATCTTAGTGTAGACGGAAATAATGCACCTTTACAATTAGAAGAAAATTATTTAGATAATACTAATTTCCAATATCAGAATAAAAGTTTCTTCTTTACATCACCAGATGAAAAATTTGAAATTATTGATGGTGTAAAAACTAATAGTACTTTTATATATGGTAAATTGTCTTCAGGGGAGCTTTTACTAAGCACGTTATCAGCTGATGATAGTACGTTAGTGGGTACTTCAGGTTTTGGTAGTTTCCGTTATTTCGAGCCTACGTTTAATTAATGGTGTTGTAAATTTTTTAACGAATCTATTTCTTTGCTCAATCTTTTAACTTCCTCAATTAGTACAGGTATAAGACTTGTATAGTCTACAGTGAGATAACCATCGCCATTTTCTCTAACTAAACTTTCATCAATATTGTATAAATCTTGAGCTATAATTCCTTTTCCTTTACCAGATCTTTTTGACCTTTCATTCCAGTCAAATTCGTAGCCAGTTAAATTACTAACAAAATTTTCAGAATCAATTGGAATTAAATTTTCTTTTAATCTACTATCAGATGTGTTAAACGCAATAATATCACCACTAGCACTAATAGTACCTCCTACAGTTAAATCACACGTAATATCTACGCACCCGGTAACGTTAGTATCTTTTACGTTTGATACACCGCAAACTCCTATTGTATTGTTAAAAGTAATACCACCATTGAAGCAACCCGCTCCAGCAAATAAAAAGTTTGAAGCTGTTAGATTACCAGTTACAAGGGTATTACCGGTAACCTTAATATTGTTATCAAATGTACCGGAACCTTTTACACACAGATTGCTATTAGTGGTAAGAGCATTACAAGCGAGTAAAGTAGTACCGACTACTAATGAATTATCAAAAGAAGAACCATTACCAGAACTGCCTAAATTTAAAGCAGTAGGATTACCTAAACCATCTGAAATTGTGTTATTTGAACCCAGGCACTGATTAGTAAAGGTTTTTAGTAAACCTTCGTACGTTTCATTTATATTTTTTCCTAATAAAGTTGCCATTATTTCTCCTCTAATATTTTAATTCTATTGTTTAAGCTTTTTATCTCTTCAATTAAGTATGGTATAAGTTTTACATAATCTACTGATAGATAACCTTTTCCATTTTCTCTAACTGCAGAAGGTATAAATTCTTTAACTTCTTGAGCTATTACACCAACATCTTCCCCGTTTTGTGTAGCTTTTTCATCCCATTCATATTTATAGCCATTCAAACTATTAATTACATCATTTGAATCATCAATTTTGATAATATTATTTTTAAGTCTTTTATCTGATGTTTTAAATGCTGTAATATCATCAGTCGCGTCAATAGTACCGGTAACGAAAAGATTACCACTGTCAACATTGAGACCCCCGTGCAGTGTCACGCAACCGCTTAAAGTAGAAGTACCGCATATTGCTAAATTATTACAGCCTAAAATAGCACCGCATAAAGTCGAGCCATCAGTAACTTTTAATGTTCCTAGCTGTGCGGTACCGTTGATAGTATGGGTACCTGTACCCGCTGCACAAATTTGTTTTTCAAGGCAAAGACCTCCATTTTTAATTTCTACTACTTTTGATTCGACGCTACCAGTACCGCCATCTACTAGTAATGGGCCAAATATTTTAGCTCCGGCGGTTTGTGGTCCTATTGCTAATGAGCCTACAATACCGCTACCGTCTGATAATCTTGATAAAGCTGTGGGTGATGCAGATCTATTAGGGTGAGTAAAAACTGCGAGCCCATTTCTATTACCACTAGCAACCGGAGGCATGTTACCATTATCGGCCACTTTTATAAGTGATGGATATGTGAACGCTACTATTTCACCTGCTAAGCCTGTTACTGAAGTTGACATATAATTATTTATCTAATAGTACTGTCTTTAAAATGGGTATCCTTTCACCAATTCTTTTAGTTTTGACTGCTTGTATAATATTATTTTGATATTCGAAAAGGTTAGTGATTATTCTATTTAATGTATTACCATTTAATGTTTCATTAACCCCGGCGAAGTATTGTTTTTGATTATTTAAATCTAATATTTCTTTATCTTCATATGATATTTCTAAGAAGTCCTTAAATCTTAAATAACCATCAGTTTCTATTGTATCGAATACAGCAAGTATCTGTTTGTTTAAATTTGAACTTAATAAATTTAAGTTAAATAAATGCCTGAATATAGTAGAATTAAACGTTATATTATTAAAATATTCATCATTTAAAAATATTTCACTTTTCTTATAAAAGTTAGGTCTTGTTGTATTCAATAAAGAAACGTGATTATTATCGTCATTAAAACTAAATATTCTCTTATTTGACCATAATAATATTTTATCTGTATCTTCTACATTACTATCTATTATTGTTAATCCGGTCGATGCTAATGTAAATTTGTCGAAATCTGGTAGTTCGTCCCATTTGGTATCAAAAGCAGAAAATCTAGCAAATATTGTATTCCACATATTTACAGAATCGAATGAAATATCAATAGTAAATCTTTCAATATTTTTGGTTTGAGTATTTACAAAATATTTATATACGTTTTTTGTTGTCTGTAAATAGTAAACATTACTATCATTCTCAGAAAAAACTATTTTACTTGGCAGTTCAAAAGCCCCTATAAGGGGTATAGAAAATTCAAACGGGTTACTGGTTAATGTATACCTATCAACTTCTTCAAAGTTATTAGCATTTAATACTACAACTTTATAAGTTTTAGTTAATATGTACAGTAAATCGAATGTATGATTATACGTCATACTAATAAATTCATTTTCTGTAAATAAATTTACATTAGCATATCTGAGTTTAAAAACGAATCTATCACTAAACTTCTTTATACTGTTATCGACAGCATCAAATACAAATATATTACCGTTACCATATTCTATATATGTATTATCATTAAAATTAGTATTATCTTTTCCTTTACCCCCTATAGTTTCTAATAATTTAAACTGTCTAACACCGGTACGGTCTTTATTAATAATTGTTTTTGTTTCAGCTTTAAAAATTTGTTGTTTGCCTCTGTCATTTAAATAAAGAATATCGTTTTCTTTATCAGCTGCCATGCTAGTAATATTTTCAAATTTAAGCATACCATCGATACCAATTGAATCAGCACTTAATACAAGATCAAACATTGTATCATTTCGATCTAATTGATATGCGAATAAGTAAGAACTAGTAGTTACAAATAGGGTATATTCTTCAGGTTCCTTTGTACTTTTCAAAGCTATGGTATTCATTTTATCAACTTCAAAAAATTGTTCATTATAAGCTGAAAAAGAAATTAAGCTTGGGTCAAGACCACCGGAAATAAATCTAACGTCGGATGACACCCACTGCCACTCAGTACTTGTTGATGTGGTTGATAATACTGCATATGCATTAAAATCTGTCGGTATTAAAGGGTTATTAATATTTGAAAATCTATACAAATCAATAAAGTTATCATATAATAAATTAAGTTTAAAATTTATTGAATTTTTATTTATTATTTCATTAGGTTTGAATAAAATATCATCTAACACATATGAGGGGTTTAATTCAGTAAAAATAGTTCTATCAAAGAATTTTTTTGAATCAATAATATCTGTATTTACATTTTCGACAACTACTAGTTTATCATCTTTTAAGGTTTTAGTTTTGTAAAAATTAGTACCATCATAGTTATAATAACCGATATAATCGACCCCATCGAAAGTAAATTCATTTCCTTTTGTAAATGCTACTTTTTTTGCAGTTGTTATTGATTTATATTCATCACTAGAGTTGTTTTCTAAATCTTGACCGACATAAAAATCTGTTGTTATATTATTTGCTGACATATGTTTTTAATCGATGTTATAAATTAATTTTTGTTGAGATGGTGTAATAACTTCTACAGAACGCTGTAAATAATCAATTAACTTTTGTTTTATATCATTATTTATATCAACATCTTTAATGTTCACTTTTATATGATTGCTAATATTACCAGGAATTTTGTATGTAAATAACGTATCAATTTCTTCATTATTATTTCTAGTTCCACATGGTACTCTAAAATATAAAGGATCTATTTGTTTAGTCTGTAACTCTAAATAATTTATCAAACTTTGATCAAATGATGTGTTATGCACTTTTATGTTCTTTAAAGTTCCCCCCGAACTATTATATGAAATATCTTTTATTATTTCATCAATAGGTATATTTCGAATATTTTGTGTATTTATAAATAATTCTGGATAGATAATTCTTTCAATTGGTATTAGGTTCGGATTAAAAGATATATCTCCAAAAAATAGACCATTATTGTATAATTTTATTTTACCTAAATTTAAGTCTAAATCGATATTAAAATAATTTTTAATTGAAACGTTTGGTACAACAAATATTATTTCGACATTAGCTAAATCTTCTGAGCTTGTTATTATAAACTCTCCATCCCACGCACTTAATGATGAAACTGGGTTAGACCAAGTAAATGCAGAATAACCTGTAGCTGTTAAAGGCGGCCCTGCATTGTTCCATTTTTCAGTTATAGTTTCGACATCAATTAAGGAGTTAAGATTAAATTTAAATACTAACTGATCTCTATAGGAGCTATACTTTTGATCGATTGCGTGATAATTTATTGGGGTAAAATGAGGTCTGTTAACTGATAATTCTACAAATTTAGTAGATAGTCCAGAATTGAATGCTATAATATCTTCATATGCATTATTTTCTATTCTTCTGTATTTGTACAAACCTTTCGGGTAAAGAGCAGTTAATGAATTAGTCCCGAATGTCGATACAGGTATTTCTTGATTAGCAGCATAAATAGTACGTCTGGTAGTATCGAGACCAGTTAATAATAAACTATACGTTTCTTCAAGTTGACCGGTAGTCGCGTTTATCTTATCTACAACTATATTTGATGATAAGTCTCTTGCAAATGACATTATCTTTAATTCTTTATTTTCCTCAAGAAAATCTATCTTATAACCAGTATTTACCGTTTCACTTAGTTCATACGCTGAAAGTTTAAATCTTTCTGGGGTAAACTCTTGCACAAACCCTTTACCAGCTGTTAAGTTTACATATTGTACAAATAATCTTTCATTAACCGAATTAATATCGTAAATTTGAGCGTTTATACTATCTAAAATTGGGTCTTCGTTTTGAACTACGTTTAAATTATCAAAAACAATTCTAGCTCTCCCATCTTGTATAAAGTCAAAATAAGTTAAAAATGAACTATTAAAAGTTGGTTCACCGGTTGCAGTTTGAATAACGGTATAATAATTTTCATCATAAGACTGACCTTGTATTATACCACCACTTAGTTCGGATGATAATGATGTTGTTAAAAAGGCTTCACCTGGTATTAATTGCTTAGATATAAATCTGTTAACATTATCTAATGAACATGCAACATTATTGTTTAATTTATTCGGTTCAACCCCATTAAGAAATCTATAACTACCAGTCGCTGTTGGTACTAAACTATCATACGAAGCTGATAACGGGTCAGATAAATATTGTTGTTGTAGAATCGAGCTCCGAAGGGGTATAAGATTGTTTAAATCGAAATTTATAAGAAAATCATTAGTTATATATTGGTTACTGACAAAAAATACATTATTATAACCATAGTATGTTTTACTTTTATATGATTTAATAATTTCCAACAAAAGGGCACTATTAGCAAACCCGTCATCCGGAAATCTTTCATTTAGTATCTCACCGAAATAATTAGTTTTTATTACCCTATTATCGCAAATTAGAACTATATTATTATTTTGTTCTATATAAAGCACATCTAAAATATTTTCTGTATCTTTATATGTATTTGATCTCAATAACTTTAAATTATTATCATATATATGAACCACATTACCTTGTGGTATAAATATAAACGGTGTAAAGAAAAAGTTATTTTTCAAAGCAAAACCATCTTCATATAAATTACCAGCTAGCTGAAATGAATCTAAAGATGAGAGAGAATCTAATTCTAATTCGAAACCTATATTAAAGTCTCTATTAGGTATTGCTTGTATATCTAAATTATCATAACCTTTCGTGTCATTAAGATTAACTTCATTAATATCTTGCATCTGTACAGCTGATGTTTGAATATTAAATGAATCTTTTATTAACTTATCTTTTTGACCATCGATATAAGTATTAATTTGTTTATTATTAATTCGCTGATAACCGTATGATGCACTTGGTTCGAATGTCATATTACTCTTTAAGTCATAATAAACTAAATCGGTTTCATTATTTTTAAAAAATTCAGCAGCTTGGGTTGTATTATTAAAAATATTTGAATTACCGGAGAATGATACTGTATATGAATTTTCTTTAGGTAGATAATATCTATCAAACCATACACCTTTAGTTATTCCATCTCCTTTTAACCATGTACATAAATAATCACCGAAAATATCATTTGACTGTGTATCATTTATACTTTGAAAACCTAACAGATCTCCACTTTGCAACACAAATAAACTTACATCATTTTGCAATACTAAAAATTCCTGATCTTCTATAAAACTATTTTGTAATTTATTTTTATTTGTATCGGTTAGCTTGAATACTTTATCGCTGAAATACGGACTTGTTGCTGCAAATGATCCATTAGTAGCAAGTCCGGTATCATTAATATTAATTTTTCGGAAAGGAAATAGATCACCTGGTAATGTAAACGCTGTGTAGTCTTTAGACCCTATTTTATATTCTTTATCGAAAAAAGTATAATTTAAAGATATATTATCAAAATCTTTTTCTTTACTTTTTTGATTAGTAAAATTTTGATATTCTCTACCCCTATATTCTAAATTGTCATCTCTATTTTCTAATGGTCCGCCATAAGCGATATTATCGTTAGATATATGATTTTTTAAGTTAAAAAACTTTAAATTAGCATAATTTTTATCACCTGTTATTACATTTGAATAAGTGTAATAAGTTAAAAAATCATATTTAACTCCGCTAATTGTATCGTTCGATAATCTATAGTTATCTTGAAAATCATAATATGTAAATTGATCAATATTATCATTATTCAATAATTTAATTTCATTACCTACACTTATAGTACCGTTTGATAATCTTTCCTCATTTGATGGTAATAATCCTATAGAATCTATTTCTGCTGATAATAATGTATTAACAAAAAACTGATAACCATCAGACCCTGTGGATAATGCTTTTGCATTAGTAGTTAAAACTGTTGTTACAGTTGTTACTATGTTATTATCTTTATATAATCTTAATTTTTTATTTTCACTATCATAAAAATAATTAAAATAATAAAACGATGTTAATGGTATTTTTTCAGTACTTAAAAATTTAAAAATTAATGCATCCCGGCTAGCATCATATAAAAATTTAGGAATTTTACCGTCGAAAAAAGATACTGTACAAAAATCTTTATTTACAAAATCTACTAAAAATTTTGAACCGTTAAGATTTTCTAAATCAATATTAAACGTTGCTACTGTTTCTTTATCATCTTCTGTAGTAAGAACCTGTAAGAAAAATGTCGCACTTAATAAATTTTGGGTAGATTTAAAATGTAATTTTGTATTTAAATCTTGTGTATCTATTTTTCTAGTTAAATTAAAAATTTCACTAGAAGATTTATCTTTAATAAGATTGTTTACTGAGTAATTTTTTATAAAACTATCATTAGCACTTTGATTAATATTATATGTAACTAAATTTAAACCTTGCAATGTAAATTTATCTTGATTAATAAATTCTAGTTTTTCATCAGAATCTTTAAAATAAAGAGGTGATAAAGCACTTAAATTTTGATATGTTGGAGATAAAGACATCTATTAATATTTATAATGAAAATTATATATCAATTTTCGTATATCTATTTAAAACTAAAGTATTAAAATTCAATTAAATTAATTTCGTACCTGAATAGATATCTTTTAATATAATTTCATCAATACTATTATTAATTGCACTTAAAGATGATAGGTCACTATTTGAATTTATATTAGCATCATCATAAAATGCAAATATATTACTGTTATTAGACGTTGAAATATATTCAAAAAAAGTATAATATTTTGATATTTGATTAGTATCTAAACCTCTATCTTCATTTAAAATTCTAAAACCGTTTTCTAAAACGAGATTATTACCACTAATATCAAGCATATATGTAAAATCTCCAACTCCATCAGGTAAAACTAACCCCCAACCCCAGTTTGTATTATACGATGATATTTGATAGGTTTTATTACTTCCTAAATATCTAAAATCAAAACCACTTGTAGGGTCAGTATTAAGCATATAATATCTTTGACTGAATTTTTCATAGGCTACTATGGGTTTAAAATTATCCCCGCCAGATAGGGTATCTGATAATTTTATTTCACTACCTAAATTTTTACCTAGACCGCTATCAGATCTACCTTTACTATTAAAGTCTTGGTTGAATTTATTTTTTATAGGTATTATCTTTGAACGGTTAACGCTGAAAAAATCGACAATACGTTTTAGACTTGCTGGGTAGCTTTCTGAGAATTTATTAACATTGCTATCAATTAGTTTTAGGTTACTAATTAAATTATCTATATTTGCATATTCTATATCATTTGAATTCAGCAAAAAGTTAGATATTTTCTCATAAACCTTTACCCCAAGGGTACTAGGGTCATTTGCATCGCCAACTATTTGACCTATTATATCTGTAAAAAATCTAGGATTATCTCTTAAATTAGGTTGGTATAAATAACTTATAAAATTATCTTTTTGATTGTTATTTTCATTTATCTTACGAAATTCCTTACTACCACTAACAGGCACTATATTAAAAGTATTACTTTCACCAAATACCGGCACATTATTTGACGTTGCTTTAGCTTTTAATTTTACATTATTAGCAGAACCATTATACTGAAAAGCTCCTTTAAAAAATCCTCCAACAACATCTGCTGATAATACACCAAAATCACTAGATATAGAAGCAGCTAAAGAGTTATTATTTTCATCTTTTAAATCAATTGTTATAGTATCATTAGTAGAACCATTACCAATATTTAAATTATTTAAATATTTGGCTGGGTAATTGTTCACCGTTTTAACTCTAACGGTAAAATATATAATTTGATTCTGAAAATAATTAGTATCGAAATTAAAAGTAGTATCGTTATACCCGTAGCCGTCAATACCAGTGGTACTAAATACTAACTTATCTATTGGAGCATTTTCAGTTATTACTACTCTTGTACTAGCAGTAACCTGGTTTAATACAGGTAATTCATTTCTTGGCAAGTTATAATATTCTCTTTCAGGGTCTGTTACTGCTGTGGTATCAAAATTTGCAAATATATTAATTATATTATTACTGGTTTGATTTGTATCACCATCTGATGAGACGAGGGCTGATGCTACCGGTGGGGGACTAGGTGTAGGGCTTTCTGGTTCTGGCTCTCCTGGTGGTGGTGTCGGCTCATCAGTACTGGTATCATTAATTGTTATAAGGCCTGTTGAAGCGACTATCGGTCCAGAACTACTACCTGTTTTTAATAATACAAAAAATGATTCTAGGCCTTCAGTTAAAGAATCCGCATCCGGCGTTACAATAATACTACCTGAATTACTATTAATAATTACTTCCCCCTCAGCAGGAACAATATCCGCTGTTGATGAGGTTTGTCCAAGTAATGCAGTATCCCAATATAAAGTTGTACTATTTGCAACATTTTCAGTTGTAACTGTTACATTTAATGCGGAGCCTTCATCAACATTATCTTCATCTGCAGCTATTGCATATGTAGGTATAGGTGGATCTGGTGTGATACTTGTATCATTAATTGTTAATGCATTAGATACAGCGACAATAGGACCACTATTACTACCCGTCCTTAAATTTATATAAAAAGTTTCAGGACCTTCAGTTGTTAAGTCAGCTATAGGTGTAACATTAAATTGACCTGAATTATTGGTAATAGTTACTTGGTCTGTATTTATAACAAAATCCCCACCATTTGTTACGGTCCAATATAATACAGCGCCGTTAAAAACATTAGTTGTTGATATACTAACAGATAAAGATGTACCTTCATCTACAGAAGCTGATAACGGTATAATACTATAACTTTGCTCTGATACTGGGTCTGGTGCGCCTGGGTTATAATTCGTATCAGGTGTACTTACATTTTGTATAACATGGTCATTGGAAACACCTACCGCAGTATATTCTCTACCAGAGAGAGTAACTCTATAGACATTTGATGTCTGATTATCTAAAGAAATTATGTCAGTTCTTGTCCCCATTTAAATGCCTCCTTGCCATGACTCAATATCTAGTTCATTTGATATGTTTTCTATAGAACAGCAAAGACCCGGCGCATTGTTCGCGGGTGTCGGCCCGGCATATACCAAACCAAGGCATTTCCATGTACTCAAACTTGGTATTGTGGAACTTAATAAACCGAATACTGCAGTACCAGAATCACCGCTCTTCGTCACCGGGAATCTTTCAAATTTTGATTTTATAGAAAAATTATTATTTACAGTTAGCACCGCGGTATTAAAAGTGATGCGCTGCGTAAAATCGACTGAATCTACGATTATATCACTATTATATCTTATATCTTCTAAATGCATTTCATCATTAACATTATAACCAATAGCGGAAACCCCGTTATTGTCAGAAAAAACTATAGAAGATTTACAAATACCGTCAACGTATCCGTTATCCGTGGCATTAAAAAATCCTGATATAAAGTCAAAATTTGGAAAATTATCATATTTAAAAGCGTTTTTAAAGCTATACTTTTCTAGATTAAAACTACTATTATTTGTAACCTGAACATTAGCCAGACTCCGTCCCGGTGTGGCCGTCGGGGGCGGGAAGTTATCTACCAAGACGGCGCTCAAAGGAGCTTGAATATCATTTCCAAAAATATTAGCTTTGCTCCAAAACTCGCTCCAGAGGACCGACGCGTCAGAAAAATTATAATTAGCTTCACCGTATATAAAAATATCTCCACCAGATATAAAAAATGGATTCACTGGATTACGCCTGTAACCGGTATTATTTGTAATAGGTGCAATCTTTTTACATGTTTCGTTCCATATAACTGGTTCACCATGGGCACTTAAAAACGCCGAGTTATTACTATTAAAAACCCCGGTTCTATCAAACATTGCCCGTCTACCTTGCAAATTTATCAATTCATTATTTACAGATATTAAATTAATACCTTCACCGGTAGAGAAATCTTTCCTCCGGGGCATACCGTATACCGGAAAGTTGGAACCAATAGAGCGAGCCCAGGGCTCACTAGTATAATCTGGCAGTTCAAAATATCTTTGATAATGATCGCCATATTGTGGAAGACTGCCAATGCCCTTTTCTTTCGTTAATATCTCTTTAACGAATACTTCATTCCCATCTATTACAATTGGTATAACATTATCAGTAAAATTAAATGAAGCCATACTGCACAAAGTTTCAACATGTGTTGATGTTAAAGCGACGCCTGTGGTAGATAAAAATACAGCATCGTAACTATTCTCGATTAAATCATTAATCAAACCCTCTATCATATAACTACCTCCCAAATTGACTCGTGAACCTTGGATTATTCTTCCGGTTGGTCTAACTGGGGTAATATCGTAGTCCGGGCCTTCATTTAAACTGATAGTATGATATGCAGCACATAATCTATTATTCGCTGATATAGCTAAAGTAAGACTAGTACTATTATATAACCCCTTAGCCTCACATGCAAAATCTAACCATTCTCCAGGGATTTGGGTAAACGTGGGGTAAAAATCTCCCTGCGAGCCGTATCCCGTTGCTTGACCACCATTATACAACTGGTAACTTGTTTGATGTCCTAACCAAATCGAAGATAACGCCGGGTTATTTGCATAATAATCACCAGTGTTGTTATGTTTATAGTAAATGATGTTTGCGTCATCCCCTTCAATACCCACTGGGTGTCGATATAAAAAGTTTCCACCTCTTACAAAAAGTTTATTATTGTTGGTTAAAATATAACTTACCTTTTCACTAAAATATACTTTTTTAATACCAGGTGTAGTAATATCTGAGTCGTTTAAAACTAATTCTGTCCAGGGTTGTACAAAATTACCTGATAAACCAACCCCTGAATACCCATAACCATCCTCTATTTCTCGAAAAGTATAACGACCGGCATACTTATATTGATGATTATGAGGTTTTGCACCTCCAAAAAATACTTGATCGTTATCGTTTACATAGAAAGCTCCTTCCATTCCATCATACGTACCGAAAATTTTAATTTTATTATTATCTTCTATGGCTAATTCTAATTGATCCCCAGCAGAAAGTGCAAGATTTGGAAAAATATCATATCCACCCCCGCTTGGGTAGTCAGCTCTATACATATAACCTTGTTTTCTACCAGTAATATAAACTTTTGTCCTATCTCTGCTTTGGTAAAATATATGCCCGGTATTTTGTCGTGTGCCAAGAGCAGTGGTATCTCCTACCGTTATAGAACTTAAACCTTGGCTAAATATATTAGTACTGTCAGATGTTGATAAAAACGGGGTTAAATTAATTGGATGTTTGTATGAGTTTAACGTTGTTAATATTGTCTTTTTGTGTAAATTGCCAGGAAAACCAAGTGGACCTAAAGTTCTACCACTTCTAAAAACTGGGCTTTGGTAATTAGGGGCCCCAGGATCAACCATAGAATATATTTCTTGATTTGTAGCAAATTCATATGGTCCTTTTTCTTCAAAATAAATAACTGAATTAGAACTATCATCAAAGACAGTTGAAGATAATTCTACAATAGCTGCGTCAGCAAAATTGTTTTTAGAATTATCGAAAGAAAGTATACTAGTTCTTTTTGGTATACCTATATGGTCGACAGTTTTATCTAAATTACCAAAATTATTTCTACCCGGCTGCCTTGCTGATAAAGACAACATATTATTATTTCTTCCATACTTAGCTGCTTCTTCACCTAATAATAGTACATCAGAGTAAACGTGGCTATTTGAAAGAGCAACAATGGATTTATCTTGTTTATCCCTCGCCAAAATACCTAAAGTGGCATCACCACCTCCATCATACCATATTGATGAGGAACCTCCAGATAAAGGTCTTGATTTCTTATGATTTTCATTTATCGTGCTTTGATCATTAAAATAACTAACTAATGTTGCCTTGTATAGTTTGGATGCATCGTAAAAATCTTGACCCATATCACACATTAATTCATGTTCAATTTCATTAACTTCAATTAAGGTATCAATATCATCCTTACTTATTTTTTTAATATAATCAATTTCTTCAGTTGGTAAATAATCGAACTCAAATTTTGTTGAAGGCTTAGACTGACCGGTAACCTTAGTTTTAATATCTATTCCATGAGCAGATAAAGTGCTCGGTAAAAAATAATCTTGAGATATTAATGAACTATCAAGTTTTTTTGATACATTAAATTGAACTACTAGTTCATCATTATTTGTTTCTTTATTAGTTTTAGCGGAAATACCATAACCATTTACGAATGGGTATGCTGATAGTAAATCTACCTTTGATAATTTTTCTCTTAATTCTTCAATATTCATTAGCTTACTATAATTTGACCGTTAATAGATGTGTTATTAGTATTTACATAATAATAGGTACCTGCTATTTTAGGCGTCCACATTAAAGTTTTGTTGGTAATACCGGAAGTTGGATCGTTGTTATATACCCCCGTTACAACACTTGTATCACTTATACCATTTCTAATAGCGGTATCAAACGTACTGGGTAGTATATTTATATCATAGTTTGCATTTAATGATAAATTGATAGTTGGATTATTACCAGGAAACTCTGATGAGCCGTAACTTGCGGCTGATGATAGATTAATAATAATAGTACTTGCTGTAAACAACCATGCCATATGAATATTTATACCTGATACTTTTTTAAACTAATATAGTTTCACCGGAAAAAGATAGAAAAAACTATTAGACAACATAAATATAAATATATTATGGCAAAAAAATTCTTAAATTTAATAGAAAATATTCAAAAAAAGATGAATAGCGGCTTTACTACTGGTGGTTTAGTTAAATTAGCTAGCGATTATAAATCTAAAGAAGGCTACAAATCCCAAAATAAAGAACAACAAAAATATATTGATGACTATTTTGACTCAGAAGGTAATTATAAAGTAAAAAGTATATCTACCGAATACCCTTCCTCTGCCCCAGGCAATAGTGATAATAGGGGTAATTTTTTCTATATTACAGTAGCAAAAGAAATAGCTAATGGTTTGACTGACCAGCAAGGCCAAGTTACCGTTACGAGTGATATGCTAGAGCCTATTGATACTGGTATTAACAGAACACCGAAAGACCCTGATACTGAGTATCATAATAAAGTGCAAATTGATCCTAAAGAACCAGAAGAAAATGAAGAGCAGCAACAAACTATGACACAGCAAGGTAATAGCCTTAAGAAAACGGAAATGTCAAATCCAACACAAAATACTAAGATTCCTTCATCCCCAGCGACTAAATCACCTGCAGTTAATGAAAATTATACTTCGCAGTATATGCCAATTGAAGGTTAATGAAAACTTTTCAAGAGTTTCACGAAGATGCAAAAGCAGAAGCTGAGTTTCAAAAAGTTTTATTAGAGTATATGCCGTTTATGCCTTTCCCAGCTTCTGCGGGAACTGCGCCAGTTGAAGGGGCTAAGGGAGTATTCGATGTGGTGAGTGATCCGACCGGGTTCGTCTGGGGAAAGATTAAAGAATTTACAGGAGTTGTTCTTGAAGGTATTGCTGTAACTGCTTCGATATTTATAGGAGCTAGAATTTTAGGTAAAGCTATAAATTATATTATAGGAAAAAATAAGGAAAGGTTAGAAGAGTTTAATGATGAAGTAGATTTTGAAAAGAAGTACGAAAAAGAAATTAGATTAGCTGAAATAGCAGAAAAGGGAGATGATCTTCCTGAGTCAGAAATTCTTCGCTTGAAAAAGACTTTAGCGGACGATCTAGCAGAAAAATACCCATCTAAAGAACCATCTTGGTGGGTTGAACTTTTAGACAAAACCGGTTCATTCCTTGATTCAAAAACAGGAGCTGGACTAGCGGTATTAGCTTTTATTTTAATCTAAATATCGATACTATCTTGATCCGATTTTTCAGATTTAGCATTAGCAATTCTTTCTAGTTTTTTCTTCGCACCATATGCTTTAGCAGCTTTACCACCTTGAACAGCTAGCTTTGTCGCTGGGCGTTTTAGTTTACCTAATTTACGGAATTTTAATATCTTAATTACATCTGCAAATGGTATTAAAGATATAGCGGATATACCAGCGTTAATTGCATGTTCTTTAGCTATATCATTCTCTTTTTTTGCTAAAGCTAATCCTGATCTGAGTCCAGATATTACAAAATTTACTAAATCCGCAGTAGTTCCGACTTGGAAGAGGGGGTCCAGACCAATTACATCTAGAGCTGTTTGAAGATTGTCAATTGCATTACGTTTTCTTCGCTCAGTCTCGGCCGCTTCGTTTAAAACTATATCATATTGTTCAGCGATAAGGTGTAAATCATCCTTCATTTAATTATTTATTAAATTTTCTCAAGATTAACCCAGCATGCAAAAGCATTAATCTCTTTATCTAATACAAATACGTCTTTATACATGTGATCTGAAATAGTCACTATATATTGACGTTTTTTATTGTCATCCAAACTAGAAGTATATACATAATTTAAGTACTGCTTCATTAAGTTATGATAATCGCCCTGAAACTCGTTCTCGTTTTCAATTAGATACTTTCTAAGTTTTAAAGAATCTTTAGATACAATATGCTTGTGGATAACGTTAACTATCTCTTTACTATCAACGCTATGATCAACTGTAAAGATATTACCTATAGTAGCTTTTTGAATACTATTTAATACCTTACGAATATCAGGGTAACTTTGTTTTATTAGATTTACAAAATTAGGTTTCTGATCAGTTTCAATCTTAATACCTTCCTGCTTTACAATATCGATAACACGTTTGACAACATCATCAAACGGTGGAGTTAGATCAAAGAATTGAGTTCTACTTTGAATGGCAGGTATAATTTTATGCTTATAGTTAGCTGTAAGTATAAATCGAGTCATACTACTGTATTCCTCCATTGTATTACGTAGTGCGCGTTGCCCGTCAATGGTAATACCGTCAGCCTCATCTAGTATGACTACTTTATGTTTCCCATCGAGAGACTTAGTCTGACTAAAGCCAACTACCTTAGAGCGTATGGTATCTATACCATTTTCATCTGAAGCATTGATATACAGATATTGGCACTCCAATATATCATTTACTAATATTCTAGCTAATGTAGTCTTACCTAAACCAGGTGTACCAACGAAAAGCAGATTTGGTATTTCTTCGGTAATAGATTCAAAATACTTTCTATTACTATCAGATAATACCAAATCTGATAATGTTTTAGGTCTATACTTTTCAACGTATAAGTTATTAAACATTATTTTTTTCTTTTTGATGGCTTTGTAACTGTTACAGTTACCGTCTTTCTCACCTTCGCATTACCTACTTTTCTTTCGGTTATCTTTTGTCTTGTTACTTTCCCCATAATCTATTATATCAAAGTTCCTATTTACCTGATGACCCGAAGCCTGCATCCCCACGTTTTGCCTCTTCAATACTATCAGACCACTCAATTGTAGTATCATAAATTTTTTCTATTTTAATTTGTGCTACTTTATCACCTTTATTATAGGTATAATCTTTATTTGAAAAATTATACATTTTTACTGCGCAATCTCCACGATACCCATTATCAATTTCACCTAAATGAGGTTGTAACCCAGCTTTAAAACCTAAACCTGACTTAGGTCTCAAAACAAAGCCGTATCCTTCTGAAATATAACCAACTGTAATACCTACTGGTACAATTGCACTACCTATTTTAATATCATCTACCGGACCATAAGTACCTCTAGGAATTACAGTATCTTCCACTGCATATAAATCGAAACAATTATCTCCTTGATGAGCTTTAGTAGGTAATTTAGCATCTTCATGCGTTTTAACAAACTTTATAACTACATTATCCATATCTCTATTATACTATATTAGTTTAATTATTCAACTTCAGCAATAAATATTTTTACAATGAATGATGATGTAGATATTGTTGTTGATGATTTACTCTCACAATTAAAGGGTGTAAACGTTGCAAAAAAAGAATTAGAAAAGCAAGATTTTAATCTTGATAAAGAAAAATTAGAAGATTTTTTACTACAATATTCTGGAAAACTAATTAAAGGTAGTGTTGATTACGTTGAGGATGTCAAGCAATTTATTACTTCAGCCCCAGATTCAAGAGATGTAGATGCTTTAAGTAAACTAATTGGTGCTTCTGCATCAGCCATTGAGAGTTTAAATAAAATTCTATTACAAGATAAAGCTAACGAAGCTAAGATACAAGTTAAAGAAATGGATATACAAAGCAAAAAAGAATTACAAGATAAAAGTAATGAACAGGTAGGTCTAACTATAAATAGAGAAGAATTACTCAAACAATTAATTGATGATGCTAAAGTAATTGATGCTGATGTAAGTGGTAATTAAACCCCAGAAAAAGTAGTATTAATAGTTGTAGTTGTATACAAATTATTATTAAACATATCTAGAATATTTTGAACCCCTTCAATATTATTTTCGTAACTAACTAAATATGCTTTATTGTCTGGTTGTTCTCGTATATTTAAATTTTTATAAAATGTAATAAGATCTCCTAGATTTTCTCCAAAAACTTGAAATATTTTGCTTGTCTTTAAATTAGTAATTTCTTTTTTAGTTGTAGATACAAAATTGTCATAGACTAAATTAGCCCCGTGTGGTGTTTTAGAAATATTTTCTTGACCATAACCAGCTATACTACGAAGATTTCTTTTTAATAATGCATCGTTTTTTAAAGACATTTTTTTAAAATTTTTCAATAATTGTTTACTAACTTTATTATACATTATAGGCGGTATAGTAATAGGGGGACCACTTGATTCTAAATTATATAGCGTATCAAATATTGGGGTATTGGTTAAACCTAAATTATGATTTACTTCTAATGTCATTCCGATATCATCTGAATATGCAGAAAAAATACTTTCATCAATATTATCTACATTTTTTAGTATTGTAACTTTAAATAGGTATAGTAAATTTTGAAATTTTTCATTTAAATATAATTTAAAATTATTTGGTAATTCACTTTTGTTTATTAGTAACTTTTTATTGTTTAAATCAATATATTTTTGGGTTAAATCTTTAATAACGTTATCTGAACTCCTAGTATCGTCTAATTCAATAAAAAAATTAACAACATCTAAAGATACATCTTTAAAAATTTTTAATAGTTCTGAACTACTTTCATAGAAACTAATATTACCGTTTACCACGGTATCTGCAAGTTCTGGTAGAATATTTTTTTTATTAGTTGCCATTAATCTAGATTCTCATTAAATTTTAAGTCATTAAAATAATATGTTTTAACTGCGTATAACTTATTAATATATAAATCATCTTTTATAAAAGTATGTTCTACATTAATTATAAAGTACGTGCCTAGAAATTTATCATCAAATTTATTTTTTGGATCTAGACTAGCTCTATCAATAGTTATAAACTTTCCTGATCTCCTAAACATTTGACCTTTTAATGTAACTTCAACCCCTAAATTAGACATTAAAGTACTCTTTAAAAGTCGATTTAAACCTTTACCTAATCGTACATTTTCATTACCACCGTATAAATTATAAACATTTTCATAGTTAAAATTTAATTTTTTAAGGTTAGTGTTAATTTGAGATGGGTACGGTTGGTTTTCCCCTTTCATATTCTGAACATAATTATTAGTAAATTTTTCTTTAGAATTATTTATATTACTATCACTTTGCAAAATATTAAATGTTTTATCTTCAAAATTATATTCATGTACTAATTTAGTATTGACCTGTTCGTTTAATATATCAAAACTAGTATTAAAAAATCTAACGTTTAAAGCTTGACTCTTTTCATTAAATTCTGGAGTATTTTTAGCTGTTTTACCTCCTTGATTACTAACTTTACTAGTACCAGCACCGGAAATATTTATTTTTTCAATTGTATATGTACCACTTTGATCTCCATCGTTAGCTCTATCAAAAAAACTCTTCATGTTTATTAATGTATATTTACCAGTAAAATAATCTTTTTTTAGTATACTATAATCCTTGGTATCTAAATTACTAACATGTAAATCATACAGATAATTAAAATCATCAATTGCCTTTTTATATGTATTACTACTATAATTAACTGACGTAGCTCCGTTTTCAAAATCTACATAACTTATTGCTTCAGACCCATTCCGTCTCCCTCGTTTCTCTGTGTAGAATATATCCTCATCTCCTTGTTTTAATGTAAATTTTAATAATTCTCTAAGCATTATACCTGTATTATTTCCTCTTTCGTCATTATCTAAGTTAAAAAGTGGTACAGCAGATAAAGTATTGCTTTCATTAAAATTTATTGTATTGATCGAGTTAAAATATATATTCTTTTCTAGTAATTTTCTTTCATCTAAATCATACAACTTTAATTTTTTGTATAAAGTTCCTTCTATAATAGTATCAGTATCTTCGACGACTGTAAATAAGTTCCTTAAAGAAAAAACTACATTATATTCCGCTGATTCTTCCAACCTATAACTTTCTTTTATACTTTTAAGAGGTATAATCTCTAAAAATATAACATCTCTACCATCTCCTCTAAATGTAAATCCTTTTTGATAATTTTCAGAAGTTGGTACTGTTCTTTCAATAGCATGATTATCATTATACAACATTATTTCTGCTTTCAAAAAAGGGTCAACTAAATTATCTACTAATGATATATTATAAAGTGCACCTTTTGATAGATCCAATCTATCACCATCAGGATTAACTAAAACAGCTCTTATATAATAAAATTGACCATCAATTTTATATGAATTTGCTTTAGCTTCTGCACCGTTTAAATTATTTTTAATATAATCACTTCTCATTACAATTGCGTTTCGATTGAATCAAGAATTTGTTCAATATATTGAGGTTTTAATAGTCTTATTTTTTCACCATCTGGCAAGCTTTTCACCGGGTTGGTTATATTATTTAAAATTAAGATCAGCCACCATAGGTCAATTGTACCATATGCATTATAAGATAAAGTAGTTAATGGTATACCTTTAGGTAAAACGACATGGTAAAATAACCTTTCATCCATATTATCTGGTATAGATATTTTTTTATTTATATTATAATAATAAAAATTTTTATCACCAGTACCGTAAACTTTAAAAATATTTTCATATCTAGTTAAATCTAAATTTTTTAAATCGATAATATTATTTTGATAATTTCCAAGCATTATATAACCCCTCTTTCTCTAACTTTAATTACCGGGTCCCCTAAACTACGTATTAGGAAATTTTTCGTTTCTTTATTTAAACCTTCAAAAGTTATACTAACGTTATATGCATCAGGTATAACTGTATTAATTGAAGTACGATCTTCTAAAGTTGGGTTACCACTTACATTGTTAAAACTAGGTATATCAATTCCCATCGTTCTCCTATTTCCGATAAAATCTACCTGTATTCTAGAGATATAACTATATGGCATATATGCCATACCTTCAATATAAAATTCATAAATAACAGGCAATTCTAGCAAATTTCTATTAATACGGCCTGGTTTATTTTGATATATTAACCCGAAAATTAATTGCCAATTTCTTTTAACATCCTCATAACTACCCGTATTCAATAAAGGGAAAGTTAAGTTAAAAGTTTTACCTTCTTGACCAAACTGAAATTGTTTGCTCTGCTCAACATAAACGCCGGGTTTATCCATAAAAGCAACCCCTCTTGCCGCGTTAAAACCTTGTTGTAAAGTTTGTGATATAGTATCAAGACCTGCTAATTTCTGTGAATCATCAGAAAATGTATTATCAGCACCTAGATAACTATTACTTAAATATGGTAAAAAATATTTAAACCCTGTATCTTCAGTATAATATAATCCGTTATAAGGTTTAAGTATATTATCTTTTTGATTACCTTGACTTAAAAAACCAGTGGCCATATCTTTATATTTTTCTACATTTGAACTAAATTTTTCAGCTTTATCAGATATACCTTTTTTAACTCCAGGAAAAGATACCCCCGCTGCACTTAAGGTATCGTATACGTTAAGTTCATTAGCACCTATTTGAATATTACCACTACTCACTCTATCAGCAGCACTTTCTAATACATCTGCACCAGCTAAAACACTATAAAAGAAATTAGCCAAAGTAGAGTTAGTTAATAGTCTTTTTTCTTTAATATATGCTGTAGGTACATCCTGTCTTGATGTAGTTGGGCTTTTAGTCCACGGGAAAGTAGTTACTACATCGATCGGGTCGGTAGAATTATTATTAATCTTACCATATATTCTACCATCACCGGTATAACTAAAGGGATTTATTGTATTAGAACCACCTCTAGTTAATATCGGTAAAATTTGATCATCATCAAATGTAAAACTGTATAAGTCAGGCATTATAAATATTTAATCCTGGTAAAAATTATAGTAAAATTTAATATCCCATTTGTAGTGATCTAAATGGATCACCACTCTGGTCATAATTTTTAATTTGATTTGGTTGATTAGGCCCAACAGGGTTAACTGCACCTGTTTTTTCAAGTATAGATCTAAGTAATAAATTTTGCTCTTTCATTAATGCTAAGCTATCATATTCAACGTCTATCAATTTACCTAACATTTTTGGCGTTTTATTTAACGCTTCTCCTAAAGGTCCACCATCTTTCATTGCGTATAATGTGTCTTGTGAATCTGGTTTTATAACTTTACCGTCCTTAGTAATAATACCATCATCAATTTCCTCAGGTACTTTATCAAATTGTGCAGCTCCTGAACCAGGTGGTACTGTAAATAAAGGTGAGCTTAAAGCAAACTCTCCTACTGATCCAGTCTTAGAACCTAATGCTTGTGAAATTAAACCACCAATAAATCGACCACTTATATCCCCTAATACTCCACCTGCTAGCATTCCAACAAATGCTAATGGTCCTCCAACTGCGCCTAACATCCCACCGAGTATAGCTCCACCTGCTCCCCCTACAACACCTGTAATAGCTTTAATTAAACGTTCACCGACCAAATTATCTAATTCCTTTTTATCTATTTCTCCTGCAGAATACCTATCAATATTATTATTAATATCTTTACCAGCAAAGAATGATTCAAGTGCTGGTGCTAAAAGTGGGCTTTTTGCTACACCCTTCAATAATGAAAGAGGTTTTATTATTTTAAATGCTGCTGATATGCGATCTAATATCTGATTTTTAGCAAAATCCTTAGCCGCGACGCCCGTGTCCACAACGAAATCTATCCCTGCCCTTCCTGTATCAGATATAGCACCTCCTACGGTTTTAAGACCTTTACCAACAGTACTAACTGAATCAGATACAAAGTCCCCCGCTTTTTGCCACCATGCCCTGGGCTTAGGCGTAGATGTTGGACTTCTCGGCGCTGATCGACCACCAGTCATGACGTTTCTGAAAGCTCCAGGTGTATTTGCCATCGCAGTTGATACTCTACCAGCCATACTAGATGCTCTATTTATAATATTTGTAACACCTCTTGCTATATCGTCTCCGAAAGTACCCAATCTTCTACCAATATCATCCATGGCATTTTTAATACCATCTTTAGCTTTAGCAGCCCAGGTGCTAGTTTTTGCCATTACATCATCCACGATTGTACCGACCTTAGCTCCAACATCATCAGAAAATGTACCTAATCTTTTACCTATATCATCAATTAACCCTTTTGCTGATTTTGCAAATTTTTCAACTTTTCCATAAACTCTTTGAAATCCTTGAGTTAGACCGACAAAACCTTCACCATCAAAAAGAAATTTTAACGCTAAAGCAGCAGCCCCTGCCAAACCTAATAATTTTAAAAGATTATTATTTTTATTCTTTTCAGTTTCAGTTTTTTGTCTTTCCTTTTCAGCATCTCCGGCTAGCATCGCTAAATCTTTTTCAGCAGCTTTACCGAAATCAGTTACTATAACCGGGTCTGCCTTTTTTACTAACTCTTTTTTTTCCTTTTTTAAACCCTTACCAGGTGTAATACTATCAACACGTTTAGATAGTTTCTTCAGCATGCTGCTATTATCAGCAGATACTTTGGTTAATAAAGATATAGCTTCTAAGACTGTAACATCGGCCATGTAAATATTTAATTAATTTACTAAATTACAAATAAATCTGGAGTCAGTAATAATTTATCTTGAGTATTTGGTATAGTTATAAATTCTTCTTCATAACTTCTAACCTTTTCAATAAACTTAATAACCGGGCTAAGGGTAGATAAATTTATTTTCTTTAAAAGTTGTAAGTTCTTGAAATCTTTCTTAATTTCAACTTCTTCACCGTCTTCAAATTGTATAAAATCTACAAATTTTAAAATTTCATAAAGATAAATATCGCTTACCAAATTCCCAGATGTTGGATTATCTTTTAATTTTTTAGATAAAATTTTATTAACTATTGTATCTACTGATAATGTTGGTATAGATACTTTAAATGTAAAATTATCTTTTTGAATAGTTTCTTCCAAATTTATAGAATTAATAGTTTTATTACGTTCTAAAATCTTCATTAAATTAATAGTTTCACCATCCTGTTCAACTTGATCTGAAATTTCTTTTCTAAAAGAAATAATAATATTTGCTCTATCTACCGAAGTCATTTTTTCAAAAACTTCCCTATCTGAATTTTGTTTGATGATATTGTTAAATCCTGTATTAAACTTAATAATAAGATAAATTGGGTTTGATTGTAATAAGGTTATATCAGATACTGAATCCAAAATAACACTTTGTTGGTCAACTGTTAAGGATTTCAATTCAATATCAGTTTGTTGAGTAGGTAAGTAAGCAAGTATATTAGTCTTATTTGACTCTATCTGTTTTAATAGTGAATTAAAATTATCATCCATAACGTTATTTATTAAGTTATACTAGCATTACCACTATCTTGATTTTTACTTTCTTCCTTTTCCTTTACAAATTTATTAAGAAAAATTCTTAATTCTGGTAAACCATACATATTAAAAACTGATGGGTCAAATTTCAAATGACTCATTATGTTATATTCTATATCATACATTTCATTAAGATCGATTTCAAATAAACCTTTAATAAATTTTAATAAATTACTATCATATAAATTTATTTCAATATCATTTATATACTTTAGATAAAAATCTGATATATATTCATCAAATTGAGTTGTTAGTTCTTTCGTTTTAAACCCTATTAAATTTTGCAGTATAATCTCTTTCTGTTTATAGTTATATTCTTCTATAATTTTAGTTTTACCATTAATTACAAAACTATAAAAATTATCAATTAAACATTCAAATTTACTCGTATAATAAATTTTTTTCGGTACATTAAATACTAAAGACCCATATTTAAATTTATTATTTTTTGATCGAATGCTATCGATAATATCATTTATATCGTATTTAAATATTTTTTGTTTTACACTTATTTCAAGTACCTCTCCTAAAGTAATACTTCTTAGTAGCAATAATATTTTTATTTTGTCACTAATATTTAATTTTTTCGTACTATCGACTTTTAAATCTATTATCTCTTCAAATATATTAACTATTGAATTATCTTCAGCTGATATCAATTTTTTAACCAGATTTTTATATTCAAAATAACTTAGTTCAGTTATCTTATATTCATCAAAGTAATACGAATTCATTAATATATAGGATTAATAGCTTTTAACATCTCAGAAACACTAAGATATAAATTACTACTTATTTCATAATTATCAAATGTCCAAGTTGTGTTAAAATTTTTAACACTTTCATCTTCACTATTAGAGTAATCTCTAGTAGAAATAGATGTTGGTACACAATTATAAAATCTCCATGTTTTTCTAGGTATTTGAGATAAGCCTTCTTTACTTCTAGTGTACTGCACAACGGTTAAATTTGTTTTTGGGTTCTTTAAAACTTCACTTTGATCATTAGGATTTCTTGCAACTAGCCCATAATGAGACGACATAATAACCCATGGTCTCATAACAAAATCTACAAATGATGTATTAGTTTCACGTAAACTTAAATTAAAATTACCAAAATTGCCTCTATTTTTTAATACTGAACCAGGTATAAATCCTCTATTATTTTGTATTGTAGCTTTATCTGCTTCAACCGTATCATCGGGAATATTAAACTGATTTGCAAATATACAACCAACCATACCTTGATTTTTAAAATTAGCTGTAGTTTCCTTAGGTAAATCGATATCAAAACCTGTAGAATTGACAACTGGTTCTAAATCTCTCAATATACGTGTTGTTAAACCGAGTGGAAAATTGTCTATTAATACAATAAATTGTGTATTTAAAGGTATAGAAGTATTCCACTGACTTAAACTTTTTAAGAATGTATCTCTAAAACTAACTAACGGAGAACCTGGTAAATTGGTACCAAATAATGATAATCCTGGCTGAGCTAATGAACCACCTACAATACTATTAATAGGGTTAGTAACTCCTCTTAATGCATTATTAACTGAATTTAATATTTTTATAGGCATTTAAATATATTTATACAAAAAAAAGCTCTCACGAAGAGAGCTTTTCTACAACTTAATAAATTTTAAGCTGTTTGCCTAAAGTAATGATATGTAACTGTAACGTCGAAATCTTGGACTGTACCTTCAGCAGTTACATCGTAACTTAACTCTCCAACACTTTTAATAGCGACACCTACTAATTGGAATTGAGATACTCTATCTAATTCCTTGTCTAATAAAGCTAAGTCAATAACACTTTCAGCTGTAGGCATAAAATAATTACCTGTACTATCTGCATCATTAAAAGTATCATTTAAAACCTGTAAAAATCTATTTCTTAAATCATAGCTTTCATCGCATCTAAAGGTAATAGTGTAACCAGCGCTTCCTGTATATTTGGTAACACCAGGTACATTAAAATCTAATCCCATATATGGTACTGTTTGTGATGTCACTTCTTTACCAGGTAAGGTAGCTGTCTTCGCGTAAATTAAATCATCTTCATTAAAATTGATCTCTGTACCACCGCCGAAGTTTACATTTAAAACTCTAAAAAGATTATTCCTTGCAAAGTCTTTTTCTTGAGCTTGTGTATAAAAATTTTGTATTGTTTGTCTAGTCTGTGCCATGGTTATTAATATTTATTCATTTATACTAAATTTAATTAAGCTTGACGTAATAATATTTTGTATGTAGTACCGCCTAAGTTTACATTGAAAGTGTGGCTAGCGGATAAATCACTAGTAGCAGCTGCTGTCATGGTAAATTTATCAGTAACAGCAGATGTTGTAGCTAATACTGTTGCCAAAGCTTCTACTTCATCACTTAATTCATCTGCTTCAGCAGATAAACCAAGTTGCACGGTACTAACTATATTAACATCCGTCCGTACAGAATTTATCTCCGTCGGGTCTGCAGCAGCTTCAGCTATAGCAGATACAGTTACGATATCAGTTATATTTTCAGCTACAGCAGCGGATATTGCGGTAATCTTTGTCGTTTGACCTATAGCCCCTGCTTCTAATGCAGCTATACCCGCATTAGAAGCATCTATACTACCGGATAAAAAATTTATATCTAATGTATTAAGTGCATCATAAGCTGATAATGCAGTTACATTATCACCGACTAATGATGCATAAGTAATTTTTTTAGATATATCTGTTTGTACATCTACAATATAAAGTATATCATCACTATCAAAATTAATTGGTGATAAAGTAGGTAATTCTGTTAATTTTCTATTTGCCATTTTATGTTACTTGGATTAATACTCCGCTTAAGAATTTTAATGTTGTACCGCTTATTGTTACATCTCGAGATAAACCTGTCCCTATTGTACCTTCAACATCATCAGACAATTCATCTAATTCAGCTGATAAACCAAGTTGAACTGAACATAATATTCGAGTGGTAGTTGTTAAAGGACCTATGTCAATATTAGCAGATTCAAAGGTACCTGAAAGATCAAGTACAGTACTTTGATTTGTATTAACAGTTGTTGTTAACGTGGTAATACTATCATTAACCCCGCTTAGTAAATTTTGAAAGGTTATTTTATTAGAAGTCCCCCCTGTAGATGCTCTAACAATGTATAATACATCACTGTCACTAGCAACAGTTATAGGAGTTAAATCTGATACTTTGGTATCTGCCATGTAATTATTTAATTAGATGACTTTGTTATTAAACTAATTCGTTGAAATCTGTACCTGTTTTTGTTGCGTAGAAATTAACTAATATAAACTCTGCAGCTCTTGTTGGCTTTAAATAAATATCAATTCTTAATTCATTTGCATCGACAATATCTGGTGTATTATTTCTTTCATCGCAAATAATTAGATAATCAAATAAACCTTCCGTATTCTTAACATCTTCAAAAATAGGTGTTAATGTATTAACTACTCTAGTTCTTGTTAATAGTGTATTTGGTTCAAATATAAAGTTTCTAACTGTATTCTTTGTAGCCTTTTCAAGATATAAGAATAAACGTCTAACATTAATTCTGTCAAATGCACTTGGTAACTTTTGTAATGTCTTTTGACCAAATACAACAGGTCCTTCAACTGGAAATGAAGGAATCGGGTTAACAGATATCTTATATAGTTGATCTCTTTGTTTCTGTGTTGGAAATAATGCTAAGCCAGCTGCTCCAGTTAATCTACCTCTTGCAAAACCTGCCGGTGCAAACCATGGATCAAAATTAGCATCTGTATTAGCCATGATCGAAGCAAGATATCCAGATGATGGGCAATAAGATAAACCTCCATATAATGTATCATTACTTTGTATCCATTGACCATATGTCGCTGCATAACTAGAATTAACTTGAGAACCAAATGCTTTTATTGGGTTAAGTATATCTCTAGAGAAGTTCTTATTACTATCTTGTAAAGTTAAGAAACTATCCCCTTGAATGAAAATTGATCTGGGTAAATCAGCAATAAAGATATGATCTTTTCTTCTAAATTCTGCAAATGTTACAAATCTATTTATAACATCATTCCAATAACCTCTATATTTGCTTGATTGATCACTTAAACCTGTATTATCTGTTCTTGTTGTCTGAAAACCGCTGATGGATTGGATATGCGTTGTGTCGTCATATGAATCAGCGTTTAATGTTTTTACTGATGAGTGAATTGTTGATAGACCACCGTCGACTGTAATATCAATGTCAAATCTTTCAGTATTTTCAACTGTGTCCAATAGTCGATCTAATTTTTGAGGAATGTTACCAATTATTTTATTACTAAGATCCGTATCAGCGTATGAACCTAAAGCAAATAAACTATTAGTAGTACCTAGTAAGGCATTTGTTTGCACTGAACCAACTAGTGTTTTAAGATCAGCTTGTGTATTAACTGTACCGCCATATGCTGCTGATAAAGTGGTCCAATTATTAGTTAAATCTTTTGTTTTATTAGTTACAAATCTAATCTTAGTTTTAGGTATACCATCTGCATCTAAATATGTTGATGTATTTCTATTACTCAAGAAATCATTAACCATTATATCCATTGTTGGTAATTGATTCTCAGTTTCAATTCTGAATGGTAAAGGTTCACCACCTTGAGGATCATTAATACGTCTATGGTAATCTGTCGAACCAACTACTGTTTCTTCAAGATTTAGAGCTAATTTAATTGTATTATTAGTAGCTGGTGTAACCCCTAATCTAAATAAACCTATCGATAAAGTATCGTCGAACTGATTCGATGATATATCATAGTCAGTTAAATTTTCCATTTGCTCAGATATACTATTATCATTAGCTCCAAATGTATCTACATTATTACTACTTTTCGCTGAAAGCACATTATCTAATCTTGTAGTAGGTAAGTTGATAAACGTTTCAGCTTTTAAATTTAATGCATTACCACTTATTGCATTGGTAAGTGTTTGAATATCTATGATTCCATCAAAATTTGTCGCTGGGTTTAAATTTGTATTATCAATAGCACCGAAATAGAACCCTTGAAAAGATTGGTCAATTGTTGTCTGAGCTTTATTAATGACTAGAAATGCTGCTTTACCAAGTGATGCTAAAGTATCAAAGCTTGATGATGTTTCATCTACCCAGTCAAAACCATTTTTTTGCTGGATGTTAAAATATGTTTCTTGATCAATTGTAAAATGTTCTGGTTTACCTATTAATACTGTACGTGTACTACTAACTGCTCCAGTATTACTAAAAGTTGGTAATGCTTCACTTGCAGATGCTGCATCATTAATTGAAATTGCAGATGCAGGGTATGCTAAAACACTATAATTATTACCAAATCCAATACCTCTATCTTTACCGTATGGCATTCTATAAACAAACACATTTGCTGGGCTATTAAATAAAGCTCTGGCGGTGCTTGAAAAATATAATTCTGCTGGTACAGTTGGTTCACCATAGATATCAGCAAACTCACTACGTGAAGTTACTTGAATAACTTCATCAGTAGGTCCTTTATCAGCAAAACCTGTAATTAAAACGTTTGTACCTGCAGGAACTACAGGTCTTATAGATTGATCGATTTCTCTAATTTCTACTCCGGGAGATTGAATTGTACGTGCCATATACTATTATTTATAGCATCCTGAGGTAAAAATTATACCAATTCAACTAATAACTGAGAGAATGCAAATTCTAAAGTTGTTTCAATTTCACCCGAGGCCCGGTAGTTAAAATCAATACTGCCTAAATTTACAGGGAATGCTTTGGTAAACACAAATTTAACCTTATTTTTATCAAATTCATCCTTGGCATATAATGAAATATCGGCTTGATATAAATCAGTTGGGGTTAGAGTTTTTGAGTTTTTCTTTTCTTTAGGTGAAATATTAGGTTTGTCAAATATATCTTTACTATTAAACGTTGAGATCTTTTCATCATTCATTAAATCAAGCCATTTGTATATTACCCAATAATTATTAAATTCATTATCAATAGTAAAATTAACAGTTACGTTTTCATAAACTGGTCTTGTATGCGTTGACAATTTCATTGATTGACCTGCATAATATAAGCTTTCCTCAGGTACTTGTATTTGAGGTACCACGGTACCATATACTGAAAATTGTAAACTATTTTCTATTATACTGGTATTTTTTCTGCTACCTATATACTGATTACTAATATCTTTTAGTATAGGTGGTAGATTCAAAACAAGTAAAAACTTATCTAATCTACTTTTATTAAACTGTGATTGATTTATTGTCCCCATACTTTAAAGCCTTGCATATATAATTGATCTATTTCACTATTAGTATTAGAAGCGTTACCTATAATAACCGGTAGTGTATTGTTGAGCCCGCTTTTTTCATTGGAATATAAAGAAGTTGGGTCCATAAAATATTTAATACCAAAATCCATTTGTTGCAGTTCTAAAGGTCTATTATTAGTATCTTTTTTCACCACATCGAAATAAGTTTCAACTATATCATTATCAAGTATAATCAGGTTCCACATGAGTGAGGTGACTAAATCATCATGATATCCCTTCTTTGCATTCCATGTACCGTTTGCAGCTTTTACATAGTTTTTTAATTCTTTAACTGTTCTGCTATCATTTATTTGCACTGACTCTAATTCATTAACCCAATAGCGCATATTAGTAACTGCTTTATATTTTGTGTTGGTATGTGAAATAATACCTAATTGCTGTTTCTTTCTATTGGCTAATGAACCACCCCACGATACAATATTTTCATAATCGTGAGTATTTTTTAGAATATCTACTACTTGACCACCGCTGTTATTTCTTTCAACGCAAACTAATGGATTCCCCCAATGTTGTAATATTTCATAAACTTTTTCAGTGAAATTATATGGTGATATTTCATTATTATGATATACTGCAACTTGTTTAATGTTAGTTAGGTCAGTATAATCTAATATTTGAACTACTGATGCATCCTTACCCAAACCTTCAGCAGTATCGACACTTGCTATATATATACCGTTTTCAGAAGGTTCATCCCATAAAAGATATCTACCATTATCGAATACAAATTTTGGTTCGGAAGTTTTACTTTTAAGCTTTTCAAATAATTCATCATTAACTGAACTTTCACCTGATGAAATAAATTCACAGTTAAATTCTTGCTCAAACGCTTCCCTACTACCAATACTATTAATAGTTTGTTGTTTCCATTTTTCATCTCTACCAGGTACTTCATTCCATAAAATTTTATCACAAGCCCAATCATTTTCACCATTTTCCGCACCAGAGTATAATTTATAAAAAAGGTTATCTGTGCCATTTGCGGTTGACGCTATAAAGATTTTAGATTTTTTGGATGATGAAACGATCGGGTATACTGATTTCCAGAAATCATCTACCAAATGAGGTTCAATAAAAGCAAGCTCATCAAGAATAAGGCAGTTAACTGATTGACCACGAGCAGCTGTACCGGTTGTGGTTGATATACCTATCTTTGTACCATTTGCTAATAAAATAGAAGTCTTACCATACTCTTTAACACCTGGTTTTAACCAATTAGGTAATTCTTCATATGCTAATCTTATTCTGCTCATTATTTCCAACGCTGTACCTTCTTTATTAGCCACAATTAATATTCTTTGATCTTCATTAAAGCATGCAATCCATAAAGCATAAATTGTCATCATTGTCGTCTTACCTATCTGACGACTAGCTAATAATATAAAAAAGCGATTATCTCTCATCTTACGCAATGCTCTTTTTTGACAGTAATGCAAGTCGATTGTCTTTTTACCTTCGTCTAATGATATAATATAAAAGAACCTTTCTGCAAAGTGTAAAATATTTTTCTTACACTTTTTTAAGTCTTTAACCATGCTTGGAGTATATTCGAATTCCGCCCCTACTGTAGGTAGATTAGGATTATTCATATAGTTTTGTTTATTTTTAATCATCTCGCTATAAATATTTACATGACACGAGTAAATACTCTAACCGAAATTTGGAATACATATAATAATAATATTTTATCTGAAAAAGCTCCTGGGGTTAAAGCAGCTAAAATGGGTACTAAACCAGGCAAGCCACCTGTTAAAGCAAATGATATTAAGAAAGGTTTTGCTAATGATAATACATCTGGACCGGCAAATGCTGAAAAAGCAAAAATATATGACAATGTTATTGACCCGAAACATAATGGTGTAGAAGACGAATTATATAACAGTGAAATTTATTCTTCTGAAAAATATAACGAAAATAATAAAAAAATAGAGAAAAAAGTAAAAGAGAGTATAAATAATTATATGAAATCTACTTTTGATAAACTTTTTGAAAATGTGATGGGTGAAGAAATGGGTCACTCAGATCAAGAAACACAAGAATTAGACGCACTCGGTATTGATACTGAAGTCGATGAACCAGGTGAGGGTGATGATATTACAGTTACACTTGATCGTGAAATGGCCAAGTCACTTTGCGACTTATTGCAAGCAGCAATGGGCGATGAAGATGAAGATGGTGATGGTGAAGGAGAAGACGATGGGGAAGAAGATTACGAAAGTGAAGAAGGTTTCCAATCATTTGAAGAAGCTGAAGAAGATGATGATGGTGAAGGAGAAGAAGATGATACCCATAAGGAAGCAGTAGAAATGCAAGCAGTGCCTGATACAGCTGGTACAAATTTAACCCATCCGGGTCATAACAAGGTTGGTAAGCTTAAAGCAAAAGGAAAGAAAGCATCTGATTCAACTAAAAAGTATGTTGATGCTGAACCAAAACCATTAGCTGATGGAAAAGCTGCTCTTCAAAGCAAGCAAAATAAAGTACATAGCACAGTAACCGGCTCGACTGGTGACTATATTCAATAAAAAAAGTAGATTTAAAATTTAAAGCGCAATCATTAATTTGGTTGCGCTTTTTTTTGCTTAAATATAATTATGATAAAATTTCATAAGTTTTTTGAAAATAAATACCAAGGGTCTAAACCTGGTATTAATCATAGACATAGAAGAGCGATCCCCGGTAGTAGTAGTGATCCCCGGTACTTCCGTAAGCATGAAAATATTGTACCTGATTATGTTAAAACTGACCCAACAAAGAATTCATCAATAGAACAACTGCGTGGTGGTACTGGTAAAAAAGTTTGTAGTTCTGCAGATTTAGAATATATACGTAAAGAATATAAAGTTATACCGTTTAAAGGAGAAGTTAAAAAATTAGGTAGTACTGGTATAAAGTTATATTTCGATGAAAAATTAAAGAAATTTGTTTTAGAAAAATGAGTCAAATAGATTACAGTTGTGATTACCCCGGTATAGTGCAGACCGATGAAACTTGTTATAGATTTACCGATAAATCAATTCAAGCAAGTGAACGTATACTATTCTCTAATTGGTGGAGAGAACAAATAAATCAATTTGGTGTTAAAGTAAATTATTACGTTAATACGTATAATACACTAAGTGCAGATAACTTTTACGGTGAACAACCTACACAAACTTTTGCAGATCCAAGAAAAATTACTTTAGCGGTCACGTTAAATGAAAATGCAATTACTTTATCCAAATTTGGTTTTGACAGTGACGATGAAGTAACTGCATATATTCATATATCTTCTTTTTATGATGAATTTTATACATTATCTTCAGTTTTTGAACCTTTTGGTTCTAATAATATTGTAAATGGTAAAATACCTGAAGGTATTTATGATCGATATTTTGATTTCGGTCCAATCGTAGAGCCAAAAGCTGGTGATGTTTTTGAACTAACTGAATATGGTAATGATAGACCTAATAATAGACAGTCTAAATTTTTCGAAATTACTGAAAAATTAGATCAAGATATATCCCAAATTAATAATTTACAAGGCCATTATGTATTTTTATTAAAGGCAAAACGATTAGATTATAGCTTTGAACCAAATATAGATTTCAATAATGCTAGAAGTGATGTTGGATTTGCTGATATGTCTACTGATACAAGTCGGTTATCAGATCTTGCGACTGAAGATTTATATACTTTACAAGCTGGGTTATCAACTGGTGGGGAAAGAACCAATGATCAAGTTTATGAAGACAAATTTGCTGGTAGATTACCCGGTACAAACCCTCCATCATTACCGAAAAGAGAAGATTATGAATTATATTCAGCTGATAATACCAGTAAAGAAGACGTTTTTGATATGTCAAGTAATGATACCGATGTATATGGGGATTATTATTAAATAGCAATTTGCTGTAACCAATCTTCTGCTTGTTTAAAGGATTTAAATTTAATTTCTTTTATATCTGCGTCAATTAAAAATGTATAAGATACTGTATCTTCATTTAATCTTTTGATATCATGAAGTATATACAATTTATTAGTTGTAAATAATTTTGTGTTGGTACCGGTTCTATTAATAAACCTCATCCCAGGGATAAATTTCATCTGTATCAATTCCTTTCAAATATAGTTGAATATCATGTTTCATATCTAAGTATCTTTCGTCTACGTATTTTTGAAATGCTGTAGGTTTTATCCAAGCTGAACTATATTCAGTATCATAACCTATTCTTTCAGCTCTACTACAAGCTACATTAACACCTTCATATAAACACGCAAATCTTGCAACAAAATCTATACCGTATTCTTGAATTATATCATCAGTCTTTTTTATCATATATAGATTGTATCACAGTTCCTACTAAAAATGTGACTAATCTATCTTCATCAATACCGTAAAGATTAATAATTTCTTTTATATTATAGATATTGGCTGAAAGAATTTTTTTATTTAAATTAAAAAATGAATTATCTAAATCTTTATTATTCTTAGTTTCTAGTTTACTAATTTCTTCTTCAATTAATTTAAAAAAAGTTTCTAAGAATTTAAGTTTTTTATTTTTTTGATAAACTCTACCGGTAACCATTTGAGCTTTCTTATCATTATCTTTACCGGTGAATAAATCTACTATTTGTTCTATATTTATCTCCGTTGAATCATTAACAGGGTGCAATGATGTACTAGGTATATCAGTAGCAATTTTATCAGCAATTCTATCTATTTCATTTTCGTCCATTAATTTTTAGTCATTAACGGGGTGGTAACTAATGCAGTACCAATATTGGTAGTAGCTCTTATTTCATTTTTGCAATCATTGCAACGATAAATAGTATCTTCAGTTAATGATAATACAACATCTTGAGTGGAACCACATGGACAACTAACTGTAACTGTATTATCATATTTTGCTTTTTCTGCTAGAGCATTAATTTCAACAGCTCTTTTAATTAAAAAATTTTCATATATAGTATTAAAGAAATAAAAGAATAAAATCTGTAATATTGTAACCAATCCAAACACTAACCAATCTCTAAAGAGTATACCAAATATACCACTAACTAAAAAAGTTAATGTTAATGACGTTATTAATTTCTTCATTACTTTATTTTACTAACTTTTTTACTAATATCAACTAATCTACCTTTTAATTCAACTATCTCTTTGCCGATACCTTCTATTGGTTTCTTATCTTTAATAACTGTATTAGTGTTTGCTATCTTTAATAATTCTTCTAAATTTTGTAAAGATACAAATGCACCAGCAACAACATCGTCAAATTCATTTAATGGATATGGTACATTTTCTGGAGCAACATCACTTCGATTTTGTCTGCTCATTATATCTTGAACGCTAGATGGTTGGGAAGGATACTCTGTTTTTTGACCAGGTTGGTCTCTAGTAACATCGGGCATTATTTCTTGCCCAGCGTCTTCTTTAATTACTTTTACAAAGTCTTTAAATTTTTTGTATGATTGCATATAAATATTTATAAATAATAGTATGAGCTTATACCAAAAACGATTTAAAAAGTTTTTATCTGAACAAGATGATGAAAATACCGAGTTAACTGATCAAGAAGCAATGGCTTCTACCCTTGATCCAGAGACATCACCTGAAGAGTTTGATGTAGATGTTCCAGCTGATAGTGAAAACGCAGTAAGTTCTCAGTCTAGACAGATGTATGAAGAGTTAAGTAGTTGGATTGATGAAATGGATAGATTTGGGGATTACTTAAATGGTACTTCAGATAGCATTCAAACGTCACTTAATTCAGCAGAACCTGATACTATTTTTGATAGTATTTCAAATGCTGAAACAAAAAAGATTGCCAGAGTTGCAATGGAAATATCTTCTTTAAGTGAAATTTTAAAAGGTTATTTAGCAGGTGCTAATGATCCTAAATACAAATTTAATTAAAAACTCAATATGAATAAAGATCAAGACTTAATTTTTGAAGCCTATACCCAAGCTTTAACTGAAGATTGGCAAAAAGGTACATCTAAAGCTCCTAAAGGTAAATCATTTGATATGTCCAGAGGAGGTGCACCAAGTAATGTAGATGCTGCAAGAGATGGTTCAGGTGGTAGGTATAGAAAAACTCGCCCACCTAGTGCTCAATCTAATAAGACTCACAGTGAAATGGAAGAATATGAAAATGATGCATTAATGTTAAATGGTGATGAATATATCGTACAAGCAAAAATATCAGGTCACGATGTTGAAATAACTTCTCTTTTTAAGTATAACAAAGAACTTGACGATCATAATGAAATAGATTTAGGCAGTATTTCTCCACAACTAAGGCAAGATATTGAAGATTCCGTTCTCAAAGATGAATTCATTGAAGATAATGAAGAAGGTAATACAGACTATGACGTTGATGAACCTTCTGTTTTCGAAAGACTTGAAGAGCTTATGAACAGTAAACCTGAACTAGAAGGAGTTTTAAAGCCTATATTACTTGAAATGGAAGATGCTCTTATGGAAATTGATAAAATAGATACTAATGATTTTGACGCTCTAGAAGTGTTTACTAGTCTCGCTAGGTTATATCCATTTTAATTAAATAATAATATGAAAACAGATCAAGATTTAATTTTCGAAGCTTATGCTCAATTTGACAATACACATGATGAAAATGAAGAGTTGTCAGAAGGTGCTGTAAATTTACTAGAGCAACTTAAACAAGAAGTTCCTGAATTAGAAGATAAAATAAATCAAATACTTGGAAAGGTGTTCGATGCTGTTGATGTATTAAAGCAAGAGCCTTATGTTGACGACCCTGAATTAAGAAAAGCACACGATTCACTTATAGAAGGTGATTTTTAATTTCAGTTAATAATAATTTAGCTTTAAGACCTGAATAAGTATTTTTTAATATAAATTCAGGTTTTATTTTGTCTTTATTACCAGCTACACATATATCATTAAAGTCTTTAAACTGCTTCAACTCTTTAGGCCATATAAAAATCTTTTCATTGTTATCAGCTAATATGATACTTTTACTTAAAGCAGCTTTATCACAGTATTGGTTATCTAATACATAAATTTTTTCATATAAGTTTAGTTTATTAATTTGCTGTAACTGTAATGTTGTAAACATCTTGTTACTTTTTTCAGTAATACCGCAAGTTGCTAAACCGTTTTCAACAAAGTAACTATCAATAGGACCTTCAAATATAAAAACGTTATCTAAATCTGAATTTATATTTTGGATACCATACAAGCTTCGCTCTGAACCTACTTTACTTAGATATTTCGGTCTTTCATATAAGTCCTTTTTAGTTAAACCTCTAGACTGATAAAAAATTATATTATCATTTTCATCATAAAAGGGTAGTATTAATCTATTTTTATGAACAGGATCTTTTAAGGATAAATAAAATGTTTTTGGTTTATTGATACCTTTATCTAATTTTCTGTCTTTAATTAATTGTAAAGCTATTTTTACTGTAGTATTATCTTTATAATACTCTACCTGACTACTATCAGACAAATTAATACAATCTTCAGGTAAACTTTTATCAATAGTTTTACTTATCTCTACATTTTCTTCATTTGGTATTTGTATTTCTACATCAAAATCCTTAACTTCATTAACGATAATATGCAATGGTTTATTCGTTACTTCCGTTACAAACGTTAAAGCCTTTTTACTATACCCGCAGTTATGGCAATACGCTAATTCTTTATTAGGTATATAATAGAATCGTTTCTTTTTACCCCAAGACCCTCCTTCTTTACATATAGGGCAGCAACCATTATAAGTTTTAGTATATTTATTATATGAGATCTTATAGACATTCTCATATAAAACGTTTACAACGTATTGCTCTGGTATAACTATCACATTATAATTATAAATGCAATATTATATATTTCAAGCTTATCTTCTGCTTTGAGTTGTATTACTTTGAGATAATGCTGACTTATAATCTTGTATGACTTCACCGGTCTTAGCATCTTTAATAGAAACTAAACCCTTTTTAATAATATGACCAGTAACTGGATCAGACATCACTGCTTGTTCATACGTTTTACCATTAGCATCATAGGTATTATAAACTGGTCTAACAGTCTCACCGGTAAATGGTGACCGTATTTGTTGTGGGTTAATAAATTGATCTTGCATATTAATATTTATGATAGTAACTCTAATAATCTATTTTTTTGGAAAAAGGTAATATACCATTTTGTATCATTTTTTACAATTTGACTTAAATTGTAATCTTTACTTAATTTTTTAAACTGGTCATAATCAGTTTCATTTTTAATCTCTGATAATTGATTTAAAACATATTCCTTTTCATCTTTATCATCAGTTAACGTAACTAATTCTAAATTTCTACTGTATGTAGCGTTTTCTTCTTCAGTTAAAACAACTTCCCCTGCAAGGAACTTATCTATTTTAACTTTACCAAAACCTTTTAATCCGGGAATATTATCACTTTTATCACCAGTTAACGCTTTTACTTTAATAAAATCTTTTTTATCATATTTCAATATTTCATTAAAGTTTTCTTTGTTAATTTCAACTTTTCTTATTGGGTCATATACCGAAACTTTACTAGAAATTAACTGGCATAAGTCTTTATCTACAGTAACAATAACATGTCTGAATAATTTTTTAGTTAAATAAAATTTAGTTGTGCTCATTTTATCATATGCATCGTTTATTATTTTAATAACATCGTCAGCTTCATATGATCTAGGAAATATTGATGGTATACCTAATGTATTTAGCATTTCTTTAATTATTTCATTCTTATTATGTACCTCTTTACCGTACTCTGGATCACGATTTCCTTTATAATCTTCTAAGAGTTCCTTACGTTTATTAGGTCTATAGTCTGGTTTTTCATCCCATACACACAAAACTTTGTCCGGTTGGTACATTTCCACGTAACTTTTAACGCTATTCAGGAACATATATACATGATAATTTTCGGATACGTTTTTTATATTATTAGCTACCCAATATACTCGATGTACTAAATTATTTCCGTCTATCGTTAGTATTTTCATTCTTTTTATATTGAGATTCTATAACTTTAAACACGTATTTTGGACATTTTTCGACAAATTTTATAATATCCTTATCTAAACCGTTATTAAAATCGTTTTGAGACATTTCTACTGTTACCATATCAGGCATTCTTAAAAAATTATACGTCTGTTCCTTTTTATTCTGGCGTATAAAACAAAACATTTGACCTGCCCACTGTCCATGATGACAAGCATACATGTTCCCAGCTTTTATCTTAGATTTCCTCATAAATTTTTACTAATTCCGCTAATTGTTCATCAAAATCATTGTATAATGGTTCATATAACAAGTCTTCTTTAATTTTATTGCAATTAATACTGTATCTAAAGTCATGACCGAGCCTATCTTTAACAAAAATAACGTTTTTATCTAAGTCCTTACCCATAATTGTACATATTTTATCTACTAATTCAATATTTGATAGTTCTAGACCGGATCCAATATTATAAACTTCATTTTTACCTTGTGTTGCAACAGACCACACTGCTAAATTGTGGTCATGTACATGTACCCACTCACGAACGTTTAAACCTTCGCCATATATCGGTACTTTCTTACCTTGACTCAAGGATTTTATGATTGTTGGTATAAATTTTTCATTATGCTGATTTGGACCATAGTTATTACAACATCTCGTTATACTTATGTTACAATCAAACGTTTCAATATATGACATACATAAGAGATCGCTTGATGCCTTACTTGCAGCATAGGGAGAACGAGGTGCAATAGGAGTTAACTCAGTAAATGATGGATCATTGAACCCTAGATGCCCGTAAACCTCATCAGTACTAATATGTATAAATCTACCGTAATTATTATTAATTTTCCGGAAACATTCTAACATATTTTGCGTACCTAATACGTTTGATTCAATAAAAACCTTGGGACCGCTAATACTATTATCAACATGAGATTCTGCTGCAAAATGAAAAACGTAATCAAACTTATCATTAGTTAAAAAAACATTTTCTAACTCTAATGTATTGATAATATCTAATTTATACTCTTTATCGCATAACCCCTTAACATAATCTTTATTTGATGCATAACCATCTTTATCTATACATGTTATTTTATGCTGAGGGAAGTTATCTCGTAGAAATCGTATAAAGTTACCACCGATGAACCCGTAACCACCCGTTACTAGTATATTTTTACCTTCTTCTTTCATTTTTTATATATTCCTTTAAATTTTTCTTAGGTAACCACCCTAAAGATTTTATTTTTTCAGTAACTAAGTCACCAGTTATTCTATTACCTTTTCGTTCTGGCAACTCTTCTATGTCAACGTTAAAATAATTAGAAAACATCATTGCAACATCGATAACTGAATATGATTCATGATGACCAATACCATAATTATCGCCTTGACCTTTATCCCCAACTAATATTAACCCATCAACAATGTCATCTATATGAGTAAAATTTCTTCTTTGAACGCCAGGTAAAACTACTGGTAGATTTTTACCATTTTTTACCTTTTCTTTATATAATGCTATAAGAGTTGCATACTTACCATTTTTTATTTCTCTTGGACCATATACATTATAAAAATATGTTATTGCGTAAGATATATTATACCATTTACCGTAATTTATAATTAATTGTGTATTTTGAGCTTTTGTAAAAGCGTAAGGAGATGCGTTAGCACCGTTATCACTAAATTTTGTACCACTGCCAGCGTAAATAAGTTTGCAGCCGCGATCTTTTACAAATTCCAATACTTTAACTGTACCTAGAGTGTTAAATTTATACACTAATTCAATATCTTGAAAGCTTTGCTCTACTCGAGAATATTCACCTAAATGGTAAACAATATCTGGTGTATCCAATTCAGACCATTTAATATCTCCCGTGTTACCAGTAATATATTTTACACCGTCAACATGGTTATCTTTATTACCGGTAAAATAATTATCAATTGACGTTACATCATAACCTTTTTTTACTAATCTTTCACATAAATGGCTACCGATAAAACCGGCGCCACCTGTTACTAATATTTTTCTACTCATTTAATTATATCAGGATTTTGTTTTATAGTTTGTTGAGTAATTAAATCTTTAATTCTAGTTGTTGACCATTCATGAGATCTAGTTGTATATATAACTTTACCAGGTAAATTGTCACCTGTAAATGATTTACCAATATAATCTTCACCTAAAATTCTAATATCAGGTTTAAAAAATTTAATTAATTCTATTAATTCTTCTTCTGTTTGGTACATATAAACTTCATCAACATACTGAATTGCCATTAACGTCTTATATCTTTCATAATAAGGTATAACAGGTTTGTATTTTGTATATCTAGTAGCTGAAGGATCTTTCTGTAGGAATACTAAAAATCTATCGCAATGTCTTTTTGCTTCTTCAAAAGTATATATGTAACCAGGATGTAATAAATCAAAATTACCTGCTGTAAACCCCACTAATTCTTTTTCCATTTTAATTCCCTTCCAATCATAGATGCGTTTATTCTTAAGTAATGTTCTTCATTCCCGAAATCAAAATCAAATTCATCTTTGGCTTTTTGATTAGATAACACACAATTACTCCGATTACATTTTATTTCAAGCTCATCGTAAGGTATAAACTTCCAATCGTCATTTTTAATACCATACTCTTTTAAAATGTCAATAACCTCTTCAGTACCTAATGCACTCGAGTGAACTGCATTGTATATACCAGCTTTAAAGTTTTTTATTACAGTTTCGATAAATTTACATAAAACTATCATATCTGTTTTACTATTGACAAAATCAATCAAATTAGGGTAATTCATAAGTTTAGTTAATAGATTTTTTTTAGTTAACTTACATTCAATAGGCATTCTAATTCGAATAATATTAGTAAAATTAGTATCGAGCATTAATTCAGATATATGTTTTGTCTTACTATAAAAGCTTGAATGCGGTTGATATAATCCAAAATTAGGTGTACATTTTTCTGTAAATTCTTTTTCATACCCTTCATATATACACCCTGAACCAATATGAATAAAATTAATATCTAAAGATTTACAAATACTTTCAATACTTACTGGGACATTTACGTTGTAAAAAAAGCAATCTTGTTTATTATCTTCACAACTATCTACATTAGGTGAACCAGTATAGCCTGAAGCATTGATAACTGTTTCAATTTCTTCTGATAAACAAAAATTATACAATATTTCAGAATTAGTATAATCCAAATCTTTTTTAGATTTATAAAATAGATTTAAATGCACGTCATCTTTAGATGCATTAGTTAGATATGTTAGTAAATGGTTACCTACATAACCCTTACCGAGTATTAAAACATTCATATATATATTTTAGCTTAAAAAAACTAAAAATCAATGTAAAGAATTCATTATAAATTTTTGAATATACTGAGTAAGAGCATCGGTATCTATATCATTTTTTGCATAGAAAATAGGTTTTATTGAATTACCTTTAAAGTCGTAACCCATAATAACAAAACATTTCATAAACTCAGCACATGTTGAAATCATTGCTTCGATTTCATCATCGGTTTTTCTGTTATTAAATTTTTCTTGGACTAAAGTTTTTAAAGCATCTCTTATTAAACTTTCAGTATCAGGGTCGATATCTTTATTGACGATGTTCTTATCAACTAGATCTTCTTCGCTCTCGTTGTTTTCGTCTTCGTCACTCATTTAATTATTTAATTCTACTAAATGGATTTTTCGCTGGGTCATTATTGATACCCTTTTCAAGTAGCTGATTTATAACAGCTTCGATACTGTCAGTTTTTAAATAAAATCCTTTATTAAAGTTATTACCTCCGTCATCGAATTCAAATAGTACTTCACCTTTTTCATCTTTATTATTAAAACAGGTAATGTATACACTATGATAACCCGGGTCAACTAGTACAGACCATCTTCTTGGATCTACTTGTGAATATGCGTTAAACATTTTTAAAACGACAAAACCGTTATCTTTCAATCTCTTAATAAAATAACCTGCAGTTTTAATTTTATTTTTTACTTTATGTTCTGACCAATCCTTCTTCATATATTAATTAATTAATGCGGAGATAATATAAATCAATTCACTATCACCCCTTTTAAAGTTGCAAGTTATTACCCCCATATCTGTATTAACACTAAAGTTAACTTCTCGACTACCCGAAAAACTTACTAAACGAAATGAATCGAAGTTTACTGGTAGAGGTTTAACTATATTACCTTCAAAATTATCACTCAATAAACATACAAAGTTATCTGAATTATGTCTAGATCTATCACCTAACTCACTATAAATCTTATTATCTTCTTCAAAAAGATAGACCTTAGATGTTTCAGTAGCAAAACTACTACCTTTAAACAAAGTATTTAATTCACTTTCTTTAACTACAAATTTAGTATTAAATTCAAGCTTTTTTACCTTTTCAACGTTTAAAGAAGGTTGTTTAATAATACCATCATCCAATAAATGGTATTTAAACTTATAACCATTCTGATTATAAGATAAATTATTTTCGTTTACCTTTAGTTCGACATCTGCTGTAGGTATAATATCTAAAACTCTAATAAGTTTCTTAATATCAGGTAAATTTAAAGTCGTATTATTAGGTATATCAGTATTTACTTCCATAGATGATTTACATACTATAGTTGCATCTGCTGATGCTAATGTACAACTTATTATATTATCTTTTACAGATAAAATACAAGCATCATTTAGATTTGAAACTGGACCTAAAAAGTTAGATACAAAATCTTTTTTATTTTTAATTTTTAAATAACCCATAAACTATATCTATTATATTAGACTTCCTCTTTTTTACCCACTGACTTTTTTTTTGTTTGCTTTTTTATAGGTAAGGAAGTAACTTTAGAATTTTTTACCGTTTCAGTTAAATCATCAACTTTTTTATTTAAACGGTCTAATCTAGTCAAAACTCTTTCAACTAATAAAAATAACTCATCTTTTTCTGTAGTATTAAAGTTAAATGATAATTGACTATTATCTACTGATTGCTCTTGAATAGATACTACTGGTTGCTCCACACTTACTTGAGATTGTTGTACTTCTGGTTGAGGAGGAGTAGCCTGCACCGGAGGTGGTGCAGGCTGATGCGGTTGAGCATAAACTTGTTCAATTTGCTTCTTTATTTCCTCACCCGCACCCCTCTTCAAAGTAGTAGCTTCACCAATAATGTTACCATCCATTTTTTTTGCTTCCCCGTACATATGACCCATAAAATTGAGTAATGTATCTCTTTCTTCCTGCGGAGATAGCTTTCGTGATAACTCTGACGGAGGGGGTCCTCCACCTGGATTACCAGGCATTGGTATCATTTCTGGCATTTGATCGCTCATATTACTAAACGTCTAAACCTTCAAGTAGCTCTTTTAGAACTTCATCTTCATTATCATCTTTTTTAGTCTCAGTAACAGGAGCTGCTGTAGGAGTAGTTTCAATAGGGGTATCGACTACCACATTTTCAACAACACTATTATCAGCTGATGCATCTCTAACATAATAATGCTCATCCATCATCGTCTTAAGTTCATTTGCACTCTTAACGCTAAATACACTAGATAGTTCAAATACGTTTTCATAAATTGCATTATGACGATCTTCATCTAGATTATCAATTGCACCCGGCATACCAAACTTAGACGATACATAAGTCGGGAAATCACCTTGCTTCTCAACCTTAACTCTAAAGTTAACACCATCTGGACCAAGATCAAATATACGAGGACCTAATTCGGCTGCATCTTCACCTTCAATTGCATCAGTAATAATATTATGAATCTGCTTACCATAACGAAGCATTTTAACCTTACCATTATTTTCAGGATTAACAGGGTCATTAACAACATATACATTAACTAACCATTTCTCAGAACGTACAATTGCCTTAGCCTTCTCTTTTTCTTCTTCATTACCAGTACGAAGAATCTTATATCGCTCTTCAGCAATAGGATCTCTCTCACCAAAGGTTTGAAGAGATATTGCACTTGTATATTGACCAGTAGCAAAACTATTCCAACCATGCTGATAATAATGAAAGAACGTCTTAGAAGGATCCTTAGCATAAGGTAGTAACCTTACAGTAAAGGTATTACCAGGAGGCGTCTTTAAGATATCACCTATTGCACTCTTATTATTATCATTATCTGCTGCTAATGCAGACTTAATACTATCAAACATTGAACTCGTTATATTACTCATAATTTAATTATAGACTATACTTTTCGTTTTTCAACGAATATTTTAAAATTATTAATTATTTTCTTTGCTTTAGAGCTAGAATAGTATTTTGTTCTAATATAGTTCAATCGAGAGAAATTAGAACTATACATATTTTTTATCTCTGTATCTATAGAACCTACTACTTTTTCAAAATTACTAAAAGCAAATAATACAAAGATAATAATATCTCTATTTTTTATATGCTTAAGAAAAACATTATATTCACCTTCTTTTATTGTAAGGTAATCTTTAATATTGACATCTCTTTCTTTACAATAGTTGTAAATAAATTTTATCGATTCTTGCATTTTAGATAATGTCTTATCATCATCAGGATTATTCAAAAGAAACTTATCATTGTATAAAGTATAGGCTTTTATTGCTTTAGGTCCAAGATAAAATTTTAAATCAAAATAATTTTCATCGTAAACAAAATACGGTGCTTCGAAAAAATCTTTTATTTTTAAATGTTTAAATTTAAAGAAAAAACTACTTAATTTATTAACAATGATATAACTTTCATCCGGAAAATTATCAAAATTCTTTCTATACTTTACTGGCTTGTTATTAACCTTTTTACTAACTTCTAAAAAATTATTATAAATTACCTTTTCTATATCAGTCATTGAATCCATCAAATTTATTCAAAAATTTAGTTACATACTTACTTTTAGTCACAGAAGGTTCAGTTTGAATATATTTTTTAATTGCGGTAAAGTCATTTTCTTCTTCTATAATACTAATAAATATATCACGTAAAGCTTTATTTTCAAGTATTTTTAAGAAAACAGTAGCAAAATTCATTTTTTTATCATGTAATAGCGCTACGAAAGTGCAAAATGAATAAAAAGATTTTTCAAACTCTGCAGTTTGAATATTTTGATAAGGGCTATTATTTTTCATTAATAATTGGTTTAAGTAATTTAGTAATATTAATTATCGAATCGTTTAAAGTTCCACCAGCAGCATCATGATGACCGCCGCCGTTCATAAGTTTAAAGGCTAATCTACCCATATTCAGCGGGCAATTATTGCTCCGTCTCATATAAACACTTTTACCTTCCAGGTTTACCATTATAACGAAATCTACTCCATATTGATCTATAATACGTTCAGCTATTTCATTCGGGCTAAATGATACCATAACACCTGCTACATTATAAACAGTATTACCAATTTTTATATCACCTCTGTGTATGGTCTCATCTTTAAAAAAGTTATTAATTTTATTTTCAACAATTTTTAAAGCATTTTTTTGAAATTGATTAAAACCAAAAAAACCATCTTTAAAATCATTTTCAAATTTATTAACTCTATCCCCTGTATAAGACCAAAATACTTGATTTAATGGTTTACTAAACGGTAATTTTAATTTATAACTATCGTAATCATCTATTAGTTTAACCAATAATTTTTGATTTTTATTTAGCTTATTTTCTAACTTGAAGGTATCATATATTAACTTAGTACATGATGGGTAGTCTTTTACTATTGGTTTAGCATTTTTATAATTATCAATTAGTTCTATATGCTCAGCGTGATGATCAATTACAATAACGTTTTTTAAATCACAAAGTCTAATTTCACTTTCTTTTAGATTTAAATCACTAATAATTACTAAATCATAATCTTCAAATTTAAAATAAGCTACATCACTAATAAACTTTTTTTCTGTGGTAACTGAATACGTTAACGTTACATCATTATAAGCTTGCTTTAAACATAAGTATGAACCAGCTCCGTCTAGATCTGCATCTGTAATTATATGGATCTTAGGCATTTATTTTATTTAGTTCCTCTTTTTAATTACTCAACAGGTTGAGAGTATTAGTTAAATCAGACATTTCGCTACCTTCATCGTCAACGTTTAACGTTTCATCCTCTGAAATAGTTAACGTGTCATAATTTAACCTTAATGCTGTATAGCCATAATTAGCACCATATCTATTTTTCATCATACCCATCTTAACTATACCTAACTCCTTATCTTCATCATCTTGAAATATACTAAAAATACAATCAGCAGTAGCAGCCATTCCAATAGATTCTGATATGGTATCTAAACCAGGATTCTCTTCATCGTAACCTGACCTATTTAACTGAGTTGCAGAAATAAACGGGCATTCAAAAACATAACTTAATGCTCGTATACCCTCAGCAACATGCTTAACTCTTTCATAAGAATTATCACCGAGAGGACTTTTTAATAGATTCAAATAATCAAGAACCACTGCATCTACTTTAATACCTCTATTTTTTAATTCAGTAATATAACCTTGTATATTCTGCGGCGTAACAGTACTAGGTGGAAACTCTTTAATTAAAATTTTACTATTAGGTTTACCACTATTATAACTTTTTATTTGAGCTGATAAAGATTGACCAGCTCCTTTTAGTTCTCTCATCGGTATTCTAGTTATATTAGATGATAATCTTCTTGCGTATATCATCTCTGACATTTCAAGACTAATAACTAAAACCGTCTTACCTCTTGAAGCTATATTACAAGCTATATTACCTAAAAATATAGATTTACCAACGTTAGATTCACCAGCAAATACATATAACGATCTACCATTTTCTAAGAAACCTCCATCTATTTTATCATCTAACCATTTCCAACCTGAAGATATGGTAGGTTGATCTATATTCAAATCATCTACAACCTTATCAATATTTTCGAATAAATCTAAACCTATTTCTTCTTTTAAATTAACGTTACAGCTTTTTTCAAAGCTATCTAAAATAAAACTCGTATTAACTTCACCTTTACTAACATCTTCAGCAACTGATAACATTGTATTATATATTGCCCTTTCTTTTAAGAAACGTTCAGTATTAGAAGTTAATTCTTCATCATTAAAGTTTTTATCAATATTAGGAAAATTCTTTACAACTGATCTAAAACTTTCTTTAAGTTCATCATTAATTAAGTATGACTTTAATTCAGTAATAGTAGGTATACTCTGCCTCTTAATATAGAAATTAGTTATTAAATTAAAGACTGTCTTAATATTTTTATCATTAAAGTAATCCGGCTTTATATGATCTATAATTTGAGTTAGATAACTTTCGTTAGTTAAGCTCTTATAAACTATAACCTGCTCATAATAATCTAAATTTAATCTACCTATATCTTCCATTATTTTCTTTCAATATCTTCTTCTATGCATTTATCACCATATTGTATTTCGCAAATAACACACATACTATTACTAATATTAGCTGGTAAATGCCACTTTTCAACTGGTATATTAATAAAATCATTTTTGTGATATATATCACCGTTAAGAGATAATTCTCCTTCTAAAATAAACCAATGTTCATTTCTATGAAAATGTCTTTGATCACTTAATGATTTGCCTGGTTCAATATGTAAAGTTTTAATTTTATAATCTTTACCTTCTAATAAAACATTGTAACTACCCCATCTCGTTTGTGTTATTTTTCCCATCTTTGCAATATCCAACTACTACTATTTTTTTTATCAAGCCCTCCAACTCCATATTGAAAGATAATATCTTTTTCCGGAAAGAACTTGGCATCTTCCTCAGGGGTATTTCCCTCAACTCTATCACCTCCGTTAGCAAATATAATCCTATCAAAAGGGTACAGCATTATAACATTACGTATGGCTTCAATTGCAGTATCATCCTCATCGTTAAATAGTATACAATTATCAACATACTTTAGCGCGGATACTATCTCGTACCTTTCACTAAGAGGTAAAAAGTTTTTTCCTTTTTTACGCTCTAACCACGAATCGGAATTAATACCAACAATAAGCTTATCGCCTAGCTTCTTGGCTGCTCTAAAATAAGCTAAGTGCCCTGAATGTAAAGGATCAAATCCCCCTGTAACTAATACTACCGTTTCCATTTTTTAATAAAGTATTCCTGTCCTTTATAGAACTCTTCGTTAGGGTTTGTTAGACCTGGACTTGAATGTATTATTGGTATATCCACAACCCCTATTTTAACACTATTTTTATTGCATTCTAGACTAAAATCTAAATCATAGTAATGAAACTTAGATGGGTATGATTCATCAAACTTTACATTAGTTGGTAAATTTCGTATATTAATGCCGATAAAGACACCATCAATAACCAAAACACGGCCTGGAATAGGGCCAAACGAAGTATACTGATATTGGTCAGGATATCCGTGAGCAACATTTCCTCTTTGGTCTTTTCTTTCGGACATAAGATGCCATAAAGCAGGTTCTTTAACCTTGCATGCCTTGGCCCCTGCGAGACCAAAAACTGTATACATTTTTCCATAATTGTCCAACCTATGCAACAAATCCCCGCAATTAATAAAAACGTCATCATGGACAAATACGCAGATATCAACGTTATTATTACGAGCGTCCTCCAAAAAGCTGTTATAACAGCTTTGCAAACTTTTAGTATTTTTTTCTTCATAATGTACTGGTATATCGTAATATTTTTTATTAAGAGATTTATATAATAAAGTATCTTCTTTCTCACCTTTAGTAGTTGTATAAATTTTATATTTCATTTAAGTATGGTTCTATTTTAATTGCTCCAAAATGTTGATAATTATTAATAAATTTATCACGATCTATTTTATTATAAAATACAGATAAAATATATCCACCAAAACCACCACCGCAATATTTGGTTGCTATTGTATTTTCAATAACTGGTGATGCATTCATACCTTCTTTTAATTGTACTTCATAATTCATATTAATACCAGCACATATTTGCTCTAAATTATTATTTTGTACCCCTGTGTATGCTAAACGACTAGACCTAGCTAACAAATTATAATCACGATTATTTTTAACATATGACGGAGTATCATGACTAATTCCAGTGTAATGTAATGCCATTTTACCTTTTAATATATCCCCGTTTCGTTTTAAGATAAGATGAGGTTTTTCACCACTTTTCCAAACACATAAACCAGTTTCTTTTATTACAGCTGGGTCTTGCCACCCAACACCTAAATCTAATTCACTTTGTACCCCATCTTTACCATTCAATAATGCCCATGCTCCACTACCTCCGAGTCCAGATTGGGTTTCATACGGCCAATTATGTAAAGATACAGTTGGTGATATTGCGCAATTTACTATAAACCCATCATCTCTTGCATGTTCAGGTACATCTAACCAACCACCAGCTAAGTCAACCCGTAAGGGAGCTTCATTTGGTGTTTTAATATTATTAAGAATAGATGATGTACTTATTGGGTCAAACTTTGGAGGAGTTTTTTCTAGTTTAACGTATCCTATATTGTGCTTTGTACAAAATTTTCTTTTGCTTTTTTCAAACTTATCATCTGACGTAACAACTAAAACGTCTGGTGATATTTTTATTATAATGTCTTTAAAATTTAAACCATTTTTATCTAAATTACCACCAATTACCACCTCATCAATAAAAGATATATTATTTAAAATTTCTATCTTATGCTCGATTGGTATACTAGGTCGTCTTTTTTTATACTGATATAATACTTCATCAGATGGTATACACACTACCAGTTTATCTCCTTGTTTAAGAGCTTCTTTAAAAAATTCTATATGACCTGCATGAATAATATCATAACAACCGGAAACAAATACTTTACTCATATTCTTTTCTATCATCCATTTCAGGTTTATGGTCTCTATTCCAGATCATACCCATAATATTCCATAAAGCAGCTCCTAAATGGTCTTCACTATCATCACCAGTAAAATCTTGCATGAGATGTCTCATAGTACTATCGTACAAAACTGAGTGTTTCATACCTTTCTTCCAATTATTTTCCCCGTATGTATCAGCCCCTTGTAAATACCTCATCATTACCCCATTTAAGGCCTTATGAGGTACTAAACTCATTCGAAGTTTACCATCTCCGTTATCTCGTTGAGCACCGGTTTCAAATTGACGCGGCTTACCTGTAGTTTTTAAATTACCCATCTATAATATTATAAACCGGTTCCTTAAAAATCATATCTTGCGAAGAAAAATCATTATCTTCAAGGGTAAAACTGTCTCCGAACCATTTTTTATAAAAGACAGCTCCTTCACTTTTTACATCTGAATTAACGTAATAAAATTTAATATCATCTTTATGTTTATATAAAGCATTTTTAATTAACAATTTAGCAATACCTTTACCCCTATTATATTTAGATGTAACTATATAATATGTTTTTAATGTATCTTCTGCTTTAGTATTCACAGTATATGCATGCAATCCAAGTACCCTACCCGTATCATCAGTACATACCTCTATTGGATGCTCAGACCACCAATCTCTACCTGACCATGTATGGCCAAATGTATTTAAAATAAAGGAGTCTGTATTATCGTAAATAAATTTAATAAATCTTAATTTATCTATTTCAGTTAATTGGTTAATTGTTACGTAATTTATATTCATAATGTTAAAAATGGTGAGTCATATACAAACCCGTCTATTTCAGTTAAGCCTTCATATGAAAAGTTATAAAGTACACCCTGTAATACTTCTTTATAACCGTTACCCTTAATTGATGATATATTAGCGTCTTTGTAATATAATGTGCTACCTTGTCTTGCTATATATACATTCATAGTTTTAATATTAACTATCCATAAAGCAAATGTACCTTTAAGTTTTTCTATAGTGTATAATATATTTTGTACTTCAGTTTCAGCGTCTTCACAAGGACCATGGGTATATTCAAATTCATCTAATAATGCTGGTATTATACTACTATCTACAGGGTTATCATGCATTGGTATATATTCATCAATTAATTCATTAGAATTAGTTAAAACACCATTATGAGCTACTATCCAATCACCTACCCAAAATGGATGAGACGTTTCCTCTTGCCAACCTCTACCTGTTTCGGTAGGAGCCTGGTTATGACCCAAGTATATATGGCCTTCTTGGTGCGGTATTTTAGTTTTATTCCAGTTTATATTACCTTTTTCTTTGAGTATATTATAATTAGCTTTATTATAACAGTAAAATATACCAGTCGAAAAATTACCACGCTTTTTATTAGCCTCCTGTAAAATTTCAAAGGTAGACAAATCATTACTGCAATAAATACCACACATATAACTATATTATAGTATAAAATTAAAAAAAATCAATAAATAATAATATGAGTTTACATAACTGGAGCAATAAAAAAATTATTAACGAAAACACATCAAGCTATATGGATGGTATTGACTACGATTATATCGAAGAATTAACCACTAACCCTTTTGATAAAAGCATGCTTGCTGCAAAATGGAAAACAATAAAGCACCCGGTGGCACAATTAGCAGCAAGATTAGGTAGTTTGGATATTGCATCTCAAATGGGCAGAGTATCGCCAAAAATTTATGCTCAGCAGATTATTGATAAAAATCCTCAATTAGATATTTCAAATGCATCTGACGACGATATTCGAAAAGCATTTGCACAAGTAAAAATTTCAACTGAAGGTTATCTGGAAGGCATAGATTATGATTTAATAGAAGAAGCAAGGGGTAAGAAAATAACAGACCCTATTAGAGCCAAACTAATGGGAATGGAAGATATCCGTGATTTAAAAGGTACAATGACACCTAGATATTTTGCAACTAAAGTAATTAGATTTTTACAAAAAGAAAATCCCGAATTAGACTTAGAAAATTTATCAAATGATGATATTCAAAATGCAATAAATGTAGTTTCACAAGTTTCAAAACCTTTGGCAGGTAGATCAGATGTAAAAATTACAACAAGAGAAAGAGGAGCTGCAAAAGAAGGTCTTAAGAAGGGTGATACAGGTTTTGAAACTCTTCAATTAAATTTAGGAGGAGATAAAGTGTTCAAATCAGAAGGTGGAGTGGGAGATAACGATTTATATACTACTATTAGTGATGGTTTAAAATATAGAGTTACCCTAAACAAATTTAAAGGTACTAAACTTAACTTAGATGATATAAAACAAGATGATGTAGTATCAGTTGTAATTGTAAAGCCAAGTGAAACAGAAAAAGTTGATAAATTTGGTGGTGAAATAGAAATGGGTGATAGAGAAAAATTAGTTGCTGATTTCCCTGAAGGTGAAGAAGGTAAGTTTGATCGTTATGGAAGAAGAATAGAAGGTGAAGAAACGGCTAAAAAGGATCACGATGGTGATGGTGAGCTAGAATCATCAACAGATGAATATATGGGATCTAGAGATAAGGCCATTAAAGCTGCAATGAATAAAGAAGAAGGTAGAAGAGAAGAAGCTGAAAATTGCCCAATGAGCGGCGATGAAGAAACTTATGAATATGGAGAAGCAAGAGCTGATAAAATAATGAAGAAAGAGAAGGAAAGAGCAGGTCAAGCTCATGCAAGAGCAGTTGCAGATCATTACGACGATGTCGGCGATGGCGATACTTTTGAATACAATCATGCAAAAAAGAAATCAGAAGAAGAAGATGAACCTGCTGAAGATAATATATTACCAGTGTTAGGATTAGCGGCTGCGGGTGGAGCTGCAGCGGCTGCGGGTGGTCATTTAATGAAAAAGGCTTTACCTAAAGATGAAGAAGAAGAGCAAGTTGCAATGTCCCAACAAGATATTAATAACTATCTACTTAATCAGTACAGACAAAAAATGCAAAATGCTCATTCACGAGAGAGAATGCATAGACACGGTTATTAATATATTATAGCTTTACAATTATTATCTGTATAAACTAAATCTAACTTATCTTGCTGTTTATAACGTAATGGATCTTGCAATCCTGCGTCTACAAACCCTTTTAATCTAAGTGCACTACTTGCGCTATTTGCATCACATGGATATTCACCAGAATAACATGTGTAAGTATCAGCAAAATTTACACCAAGCTCAACACCATTTAAAATAATTTCCTTTTTACTCATTTCAAGTAAAGGAGCTCTAACTCTTATATCCTTTTCACGGTTTAATAAGCAAATTTGATTTATTTTATCGACAAATTGTATAGATCCATCCCAATAACCAGCAAGACTATCAGCTTCTGCTGCACCGTACCATACTTCATCAGCTTCCATTTTTTCTGCATATGATAGTAATATGCTTAAAAACATTAAATTACGGAATGGTACATATGATTTAGGTTGAGCTTCACCCATTACATCTTTTACATCAGGTGTATCAATTTTATTATTAGTTAGAGAAGATGTATCAGCTATATCCTTTATATAAGTAACGTCTAATAATTTATTAGTAAATGTAACATTAGGAAAATCATGCATAGCGTTAACTAATTGTTTTTCTGCTGCTTCTAATTCTTTATCATGACGTTGACCATAATTAAATGTTACAGTATGTACTTCATTATATTGCTCAGCTGCTTTATAAAGTAGAACAGATGAATCCATTCCCCCTGATAAGGTTATAACTATTTTATTCTTCTTCATCGTTTACTTCGTCTGGTATAATTTCATCTTCTTCTGATTTATTACTGTACTTCCATTCTTGTTTAATTTTTTCTTCTACAACAGGTATAATAGTATTATCCCATAATTCTGTATCGTCTTTCCATTTACTATAATAGCCAAGTTTCTTACCATCAGGTAATGTATAAGTAGAACCAGTTTGTATCACTGCTCCTAACCCTACTGCAAGATCCAATAAACCATAATATTTGTTTAGACCTTTATCAAAAGATAGATACATTTCACCTTGTAAATATTGCTTAACGAATCTATTCTTAACTGTCAATGCTCTTAGAATAACCCCTGAATAATTCTTCTGACCTACAGCTAACTTACCATCTGTATTCTTATCTTCTTTAACTGGCTTACGAGCTAATTGAATAGTAACTGAAGGTAAGTAAACAGTAGCAGTACCACCTGGCATTGCTTTAACTAACGAAGGAAATAATGCAGCCGGGTCCTCATAGATATGATTAGTAGCTAAAATAGTAGTTTTAGTTAAACCAGATAATTGAGTTAAAGTACGTAATAAAGATTTCATAGCTTTAGCTCTACTACCCATATCAGCACTTACATTACCTTTTTCCTGACGATTGATCTGTAATTGGCTTTCCATATTACCTAATGAATCAATTGCAATAATAAATTTACCTTCTTGACCGTTTTCTTTAACTTTTGTTAAAAAATCATAAATTGTATTACGGCATTCTTCAATACTAAATACAGGTACATATTTTACTTTGCTAACATCTAATCCTAAAGCAGCAGCACCGTCTCTATCAATAGCATTTTCACTATCAAATATAACTGGTATCAAACCTTCTTTTTGAGCATTAGCTAGAATCTTTTGTAAAATAAAACTCTTACCAGTCATACTTGGACCAGCCAATAAGGTCATTCTATTTTTCGGTATACCACCAAACAACGAACCAGATACAATACCATTTAGTACCATCGATCCAGTATCTAACCAACCATCTACATTACTAATAGCACTTTCATTTAAGAAAGATGCATATGGATTAGACTTATCAATTACAGATAAAATATCATCAATTTCTTTACTCATATACTACTATTATAGTATATGTTTATCGTTTATCAATAAATTCTTTAAACTTATCAGCATCTTTTATTTTTTCAAATAACATCGTATGCTCGTAAACGTTTGACCATTTATACATATCCCACTGCCATTTATTAAAATTTTCTTTACAGTAATCTCTATATTCCATTTCCCAATCTGAATGAAACGGGACAGAAAATGAATAAGATTTCCACCCTAATTTATAATCAAATATTTCTTGAGGAGACATACATGGAAAGCCTCTCATATTTTTTAGTTATGAGAGGCTGTTTCTTTCTTTATTTATTTTATTTTTTTATTCGTCGAATAACTTAATAACTTCTGGCTCACCAGCTGCTGATTGATCAGCTGGTACTAGGACCGGGTTTACAATTTTTTCATATTGCTCAATAATTCGATTTTCAATAGCAAAATTATTACCCAATGCAATATTATTTTTTGCATAAGTAAAGTAATTAGCACGTGAATCGTTCTCACCCGGTTGAACAAATTCTTGAAAGAATAGAGGAAATAACTGAACAGCCATTTGACCATTCTCCCCTTGTTGAACTGTAATCATGACAGGATTTTTAGCAACAAGCTTATCATCCGTTTCACTATCAAGCTCGGCAAAAATTGCACGACCTGCGTTATCAATAAATGTGGTATAATTCTTATCTGACATACATATATTTTAATAACTGTTTTATATAATTCAACTTAAAAGATCAAATAAGTTTGTCTGAACTGCATTACCAGGTTTTTGAATAGCCCATTTAACATTATCATAAAATCTTTCAATAACCGCATAAAGATTTTTTTCAAACATTTTATCGTAATCAACATGAAATATCTTTTTAAATTCTTCCGGATAATAATACTTGTATGCCAAGCTTGGTAAATTATACGGGTTTGGTTGTTGTAAGTAAAAGTATCTAACTTTATCTCCTGAACTAATAGTTTCATATTTCTTTTCAATATCAAACTTTTCTAGTAACATATTATGGTAGTAAGCAGCTTTAACATGAATAGGCATACCTTTTGCAGTCTTCCAACCATCACATTGACCTGCATATTTTTCATAACCTTTCAATCCAGATACAAACGTAATATCTTCTACCGGTAGATCTTTAAATATTTTATACGTTTTATCAAGTACTTCATTAGTTTTAGCTATATTTTGTGTTGATAGCATCGTCTCAATTATACCTTTTACATGAGGTTTAATTGCATCTGGCATTGTACTTCTTACAACTTCTACCCCAGTATACTTATACTTATCCATCGGTATACCTTCGTCATCTAATATATGCATAACGTAACGTTTTTTCTGTAAGAATATACCGGTATCAGCTATAACCTCACGTTTAAAGATAAATCTACAGTCTTTAGAATTTAAGTTTTTACCACCCCATACTTTAATTTCATCATTTAAGAAATCTTCAATATTTTGCACTTCATCATGGAATGCTTGAGTTAACTTACCATTTTCATCGGTAAAAGTTAAACCTGCTTTAACGAGAGGTTTTACTGAAATATAACTACTATCAGTATCGTTATAGATGATACAATCATTAAGAGTTTTTTCATCTTGTATATTAGCTTTTTCCTTTATATATCTTTTTAGTAATTCATTTGATTGTTTAATAACTGCTTGACCAGTTAAGGTAATTGAAGCTGCAATATCATCATCACCGAAAGGCGCATGCTTGTTACCAAAGTAACCGTAAATAGAATTAATCAAAACTTTGATACATAACTGCTTAGCATCTAATTGTTCTATCTCAAATTTAAGTTCTTTATTCTTATTTTTACTATACTCTCTTTTTAGTTTACCGAGTTTAGTTTTAACTGCAACTCTCTTATCATAATAGTAGTCTAAAATTTCAGGCATTACCCCTTTAAACCTTTGAGTAAATAATACGTTAGCTTTACTAATAGCTATCTCTTCCTTTTTACAGAACTTTAAAAACTTTTCATGAGTTAAAGTAAAGACTTGACCGTTTGCATGCCTTATAACTATTTCATTATTATTTTTATCTTCAATCTTACCTACTTTAGTTTCTGGAGACATATTTAAAGATATCATCACGTTCGGATATAGAGAGTTAGCATCAAACGATATAATATTTTCTTGAAAACCTTTTAAAGGTTCACCAACATATGCACCAGGATTTTTACCTGTATCTTCATTCCTAATAAACGATGGTACGCATTGACCACGCTTTCTTGATATGACCGCAGTTGCACCATTAATTACTGATAGGGATCCCATAGCAGCTTCAAAGGTAGTTAAACCTACATAAGCTAACATTTTAATTAGTTCCGTATATTTCAGTTTATCTTCTAAGTTGGTTAGCAGTCTAACGTCTTGAATATTATATTCAACAAACGTTTGCCAATCAGTATCGGCAAGAGTTGCAAGATTCATATTACCAAAATCTACTTTCTTCTCACCCAACTCAGCCTCGCCAATTGCATCAAGTTTATAACTTTCTTTAACACCAACTGAGAAACGTTTATATACATCTAAATAGTCAATCAATGAAATGCCTTCAACATACCAACGCTGTTGTTCCTGACCAAACTGACCACGTATCGTTCTACTATAAACCTTACCAGAAGGTGATATTCTATTAGTCCATTCTTCACCAAGTATACGGGTACACCTATTTAAGATATAAGGTAAATCAAAAAATTCACTATTCCAACCTGACATAATATCAGGATAATCCTTTTCAACATACTCAATAAACTTCATAAATAACTCCCTTTCAGAAGAGCATTTAACATAAGTTACATCAGTATCTTTATTATTAAATTCACCTAAACCAAACGTATGGTAATGACGATTTAGAGAATCAAAACAAGTAATAACATTACAGGTATGAGTCGGGTCCTGAGGATTCGGAAACTCATCTGGTGAATAAGTCTCGATATCTAAGAACATTACTTTAATTGGGTTCTTACTAAAGTCAGACGTTTCATTAACCTTCCAAAACGTATCAATTAAGTATTGCTGCACGGCTGGTTGGTTTTCAAATACCCTTTTAATTCCAGTATCTTTAATATACTTAAATCTATCGTACTGGGTTCTAAAACTCTTTTTAACCAGTTTAGTACCAAATATAGATTCATATTCACCTTTACCCTCGACATACAGATAAGGGTCATATGACGTTGTTACTTTAATTCTTTTACCGTCGGTATCCCAGGTAAATAAATTGATACATCTTTCACGGGGATCATAGTATATATTACGATAACTCACCCAATAATTATATCACAGTTCCTAATTATACCTACTTAAGTTTACTCTCTTAGGATCACCTACATGGTATTGATATAATTCAGTATAACAATCAATATTTTTATCATCCTCTAACCATCTTGTATCGGCATATTGACGACCTTTTCTGCAAAGAGCTTTATAACGTTTCCTATCTTGTAAAGTGTGCTCTATTTGAGCAATCATTTCATCACCAGTTTTAAATTTAATTGGTGCATTTTCATAAGTACAAAGATCTTGACAAGCAATCGGTAAACCTAATGCACATGCTTCAATATATTTTAAATCAGATTTAGCTTTATTGAATGTATTATCTTGTAAAGGAGCTACAATCATATTAACGTTTAAATCATACAAACCTTGACCATATTCATATAATCTTTTCCATGGGTGAAATTCTACCTTACCGGATTGAACTAAATCTCTTATCGGTAATGGGTGAGCTCCTAAAAATACCCATTGATATTTATCAATTGTCTTTCTAATAACTTCATTAACATGGTAAAAATCATCTTTAAATTTAACTCGATTTTCGATATCAAAATGAGCTCCAGACCCTGCGTATAAAATCCTTGGCTTCTTCTTATTTATATCATAACTTTCCATCGTCCTATTGTTATTATAAAACCTATCCAACCAAAACTTTGGCATAAAATTAGGCACAACAGTAACATTTTTATTACCTGTTTTATCACGATAATAATCTCTCATAAACGGGCACGTAACTGTAATTTCGTCACACAATGTCATCATTTCTTGAGCTGATTTTCTAATATTTGGATCGGTAAATGCAGTTTTATATTTATTATAATCAGGTATATCTTCATGAAAACATATATCGTCAATTTCATATATTAATTTAATATTGTTTTTATTAGCTAACTGTCTTAACCATTTTACAAATTCTAATTGTTGCGGTGTTGCTTGTCTTTGTATTCTTATACCCTTGGTTTGTATATAATATCTTTCATCAACATTCATTACTGTCGTACCATGTACAACAGCTTTATTATGAGCATTCATTACTTGTTCTGGCCATATCATTCTCCAGTGACCACACCCGGAATAATCTGCATAATAATTTAAAAATCTTGGTAAATCATTTCCCGGTTGATGCGGAGCTTTAACTACATCTACTTGAGGTTTCGGATTAATGATATTATTTTGAAACGGTTTTGCTGCAAACGGGACATTTGCTTGGAATGGTTGATTACCTTGTATTAGCATAATATTAATTAATCAATAAAATTTACTCTTCTAGTGATGCCATTATGTTTTTCTAAAAATATTACGTCTCCGTTAGCAGATTTAATACTTTCCTTTCGATGACTTATAACCATAACACACTCATTATATTTTTGAACTCTCTCATTTAATATCTCTAGAACTAAATCTACTCCCTTTTCATCTAAACTACTATCAAATAATTCATCATAAAAACTAATATTATAATAAACATCACCTTGTGACTTTCTCATGTCCATAAAAGAGAATAAGCAGGCCAAGTCAATAGCTTTTCTTTCAGCTCCTGAAAAGTTATTATAAAGGCATATCTTACCCTTTTCATTTACGATTTCTTCTTCAAAATATTCATTAAAAACGCATACACAATTACTATCCAATTTTTTTAAGAAATGAGTTAATTTACCATTAAAATGAGATAATATTTTCTTTACAATAAAACTTTTTACTCCTTCTTCACTTACAACGAACTTAACCACGTCCATAAGATTTATAACCTTTTTAAGAGAATCTATTTCTTGTTTTATATCATTAATCTTATTTGTTGTGTCACTAATTAATTCATCAAATGAATTAGTTTCATTTTTAATATTATCTATATCAGTTTGATATTGGGTAATAATATTTTCTATTTCAGTTATATTACGTTCAAGATAAGAAATATTATCTTTTTGATTTTTTATACTTAAAAGTTTATTATCTATTTTTGTTTTAGCCACAGAATAACTATTAATTTCTTTAACTGTGGTTTCATAATCTTCTTTATTATCTTTTATATCATGTAAAATTTTATCTAATATATTATTAATTTTTCCTTTTTCTTCATCAATTAAATCTTTATCATGATCTTCTAAAGGTCTTAAACACATCGGACATGTAGCTTCATCAGTACCAATTTTTGCTAATGTATTTTTATTAGTAGTTAAATTAGTTTTTAATTGTACAATTTTTTCATACTTTACATTTTTAATACTATTTAAATCTTCTATTTCTTCATTTAATTTTTCCGATTTATCGATATAAGGGGTTTCATCTAATGATTCAACTGTATTTTTTTCCTCCTTATAGTTTTTAAGGTCAGTATTTTTTACACTTATCTGATCTTCAATTCTATTAATTCTTTGATTTTTATTTTCTTCAAAGTTATCAACTTGCTGCTGCTGAGTATTTAAATGATTATTAGTTTCTTCTAATCGAGTAATTTCAATGTCAAAGTTACGTTTAATTTCATTATGCTCATTACGAAGTTCTGCTAACATTTTACTAAATATTTCAAGATTAAATATTTGCTCAATAAACTTACGTTTTTCTGTCTTACTCTTACCCATGAAAGGTACGTGATTATTAAGAGTCATTATAACACAATTTTGAAATATTTCTGGTGTAGAAGATAATACCGTATTTATATACTCATTTGTATTAGCAATACTATCTCTAGTTTTATCATTACCATTTTTATAGATATAAACTTTACTCGGATTCAAAGTACGTATAATATCAAATTCGTTTACACCATGCTTTGGGTCGTCTACTGTAAATGATAATTGTACTTCACAAGTACCAGAAGTTAAGTTATTAGCTATAAAGTTCTTTTTAATATCTCTTAAAGTTTGACCAAATATAGCAAAATATAAACCATCAGCTATAGTACTTTTACCGACACCGTTTCTCCTATCTTCTTTATCTCTATTGATACCAGTTACAATATGCAAACCTTTTTCAAAATTTACAGTTACGAATTCCTCACCTATAGACAGGAAGTTTTTAATTTTTAACTCTTTAAAGCTTACGTATTTCATCTAACTCTTTCATACAAAGATGTAGAATAATTTACCACGTCTTTTTTATTTTCTATATCTAACATATTAACGAACTCTTCAATTGCATGTTTAATATCAACCCCTGATAAATCGTAATCTTCATCACTTTCAATCTTAAGTTTATTATAGTTTACATCATAATCAATCCTTAATTCAATTGGTTTATATGTAGTTAATTTAGTAACTAAAGCATCCAAATGATCGGTACTGATATTTTTATCAATAATTAATTTTATGATATTACCAGGTAATGAATCTTTAAAAACATTTTCAATATCAGTTATATTGATTAGTTTAGATAGTATTATTTTAATATGCTTTGGTGTAGTATTATTTTCAAAAAATTCATATGACATATTATCCAGATCTAAAATGTAATAACCTTTTGCTTGCATTGTATCGCCGAAGTCCATTTCATATGGATTACCAACATAGATAATAGAGCTATCTTGTTTTTTATAATGTTTTTCATCTCTTGCATGAAAATGTCCTGTGAATATTAACTTAGATTTTTCTACTAGTACATCTGGATCGTCACCATGGTCACAGATTTTAAACATATTCATTTTAAAATTTTCTAACTCAAAATGGCCAAATATTAAATCACTATTCGGTATATCATCTATTTTCGTACCCCATGGACAAAACGATATCAATTTACCTTTATAATCTACAGTAGCAAGTTTATCATACACAGTTAAGTTTTTATAACCTTTAAGAATACTTAAACTATTAATCTCTGATGTATCTTTATACCATGCATCGTGATTACCGGTTATCATAGTAATTTTAAAATCTTTAAATTTATCCAATAAATCCTTAGCAAAATTTAAAGTCTTAACTGAAATTTCATCTCTATAATGAAAGAAATCTCCACAAAATATTATATCAGTAATATTTTTATCTTTAAGTTCTTTTATATACCAATCAGTCCATTTATTTGCAACACCAAGCCAAAAATCACTATTCTGGTGCACACCTAAATGTATATCAGAAAATATAGCTACTTTATTCATTCGGATCTGTATCTTCATCATCGTATGATGGTTTAACATATACTCTACCATCCATTGAATCTAACATTTCCTGCTCATAAATTTTTTCTTTATATTGACTTAAAGTTTCAGCATGCTTTTTTTCTTTTTTAATTCTATTAATAAAAGCATGAAATGCAATAGTGGTAAAATATGAAAATGGGTTATAGTCAGATTCGATATCAAATTTTTTATTAGTAACAGCAGTATACATTTTAACTAAAGCATCTCCTACCATCTCATCGCGATATGTATAATTAATAAAATTAGATGAATAACTTAAACCGTGTGCAATTTTATGGATCATATCACCTAATGCAGGTGTACAATCTTCACATTCATAATATGCAACTAGTTCAGCTTTTAATTCGCGTGGATCTACATAGTATTCAGTCTTTTTTGGTTTAGGACCTCTACGCTTACCAGTAGTTTTTTTAGTATTAGCCATAGCCTAATTATAGTGTATAAATACTATTTTTCAACTATCTCTGTTATATTATAATTAATTTTTTCTGTATTATATATTTCTTTACGTTTGTCAGAATGACGCGTACCGTATTTTAATTTATCAGCAAGATCTATAATAATAAGTTTATCTTTGCTTTCATGCAATCTTAAACCTCTTCCGATTGATTGAATCGTTCTAATAAAACTCTTACCACCTGAAGCAAACATAATCATATGTATATTTTTAATATTAACACCGGTGCTGAAAATAGAACTCATTGCAATACAAATAACATCATTATTAGTTTCCATTATCCTTTTAATTTTATCTCTTTCTTCAACCTCGACTTCACCCTTAACAAAAAATACCTTTTTATTTTCAATTAAAGTTAAGTTGTCATATAATGCATCCCCATGAGCTAAATGGTTAACCAATATAAGAGAGTTGTTATTAAATTTAGTACATATATTTTTGATAATATTATTTCTAAAATTATTAGTATATATAAAATCTAGTTCTGCTTTAAAATTATTATCACCACTAACAACGAGAGGTTTATCTTTATAACCTATGTTAACGACCTTAATGTCTACGTTAGTTAGATAGCTCTCTAACCTAAGTTCATAGCTGTCCTTATCGTATATGACTTTACCCAATTTACCAATGACATTCCATTGCTCTGGTTTATCATCTGGTAAAGTACCGGTTAAACCAAACTTATTAAAAGTATGTATTTTATTAACCATCTTACTTACTTTATTTGATTTTTTAATAGTATGACATTCATCGACTACTAAAACATCTATATATTTTATCCAATCATTATCATCGAATTGACTCTGTAATATACCTCTATTAGCAATAATACAGTTAGCAGTTAAATCTGGTTTTATTTTACCGGTCCATCTTGTAAATTTAAATAATACATTATATTCTATAAAATCATTATAAGTTTGATTGACTAGGCCAAGATCTGGTACCAATATTAAAATTTTTATTTTAGGATTATTAGAATAAAGACTCATCAACAATGAAGCAATAGTTAATGTTTTACCACCACCAGTACCGAGTTTTATAATACCTCTTCCAAATTTTAATGCTTCTTTTACCGAATCTAATTGGTAATCTCTTAATGGAAACTTTAAATTATCATATGCTCTTTCTTCTTTATATACAGGTTTAACTATAGGTAAAATATCTTGGTCTATTTGGTAATCAGTATTGGGATATTCTTGTTTTATGTAACTTAAAATATCAAAAAATAACCCAGGTTCAAAAAGACCAGTCGGTGTTATACCATATATACGAGGGTTAGAATAAAACCTTGCTCTACCTCTCATTCTAAAACGAGCTGTTTCATCTTTAACACTAAAATGTTCCCGTATATTATCTAAATCATCAGTTATTAATCTAATTTTATCTTTAGCTAATTCAAATTTCATTATAATTGTTCCATTTTCATTATTTCAATAATATTTTTTATATCAAAACCCACTGTACTAAAAGTCTTTTCTGTTTTTTCTAAAAATTCAATAAGTAATTCCTCATTACTTATTTTTTCAGATATTTCTTTCATTTTATCATGTTTATAACTTGCTTTTTCTGCAACAGGTATAGTTATCTTAACTGGACTTTCTTCTACAATTTTACCTACTATTTCTTTTTTAATCGAATCTCTAAGTATTCTAAGTTTTAATAGATTTTGTTTATGTCTTATTAACTTAGAAACCCAATAATGCTTACGAGCTGGTGCCTTCATTGAAGAATCTTTCAAATTGAATTCATTAATTTGTAAATCTTTTTCTATTTCATCTATGTATTGATCTAATAAACTCACCTATTAATTATAAATACTATTATGAAGAAAACAACTTTATTTGAAAAAGCTTTCGAAAGGTCCTTGAATGTAAGAAAAAATAGACAAGGGTTAATGGGTTCAAAGACTAGAGTCCATAAAGATAAGAAAAAAGAATCGTCTAAAAAAGAAGGTAGAAAAAAAGTAGGTGAAGAAGATGAAAATACTGTCGGTGGTGGTGCTTTAGGTTCTGCAGCAGCTGCAGGTTACGGAACTACAGTTAGTGGTACACCTGGTATAGATAAATATGCAGAAGGTGATTATAGAAAACCGGTAGCTTTAGGTGCAATGTATTCTAGAAACGGTAAAGTAGGTAAGAAAAAAAGAAAAACTAGAAAAAAGAAGAATAAGAAGTAAATATCTTAATGGATACGGGTATATGGGAAGTATGTAAACCGATACCGGAAGACGCTTTCGGTTTTATATATGAAATTACCAATACTGTTAATGATAAAAAATATATCGGTAAAAAACAAATGGTTCGTAAAATAAAACGTAAACCATTAAAAGGTAAAAAACGTAAACGTATTGATTTCATTGAAAGTGATTGGAAAACATATACCGGTTCATCTGATGCTCTTAATAATGATATAGCTTCACTCGGTTTAGATAAATTTATATTTAAAATATTAAAATTTTGCAATAGTAAATTTGAATTATCATATTTTGAAGCTAAAATGCAGTTTGAAATGGATGTATTATTAAGTGAAGATTATTATAATGGTATTATAAACTGTAGAATTGGTAAAGCTCCTAAATTGTTTTTGGAACAGTACTATAATAAAGGTGATGATGGCTGATTTGCATATAGAAAACTATGATTTTACTATAATTGACTTTAATGAGTTATTAATAAACGATATACAGCCTCAAGTAATTAATTCTTTACATGAATTTAATTTACTAGAAAAGAGCATTAACAATCTACAGGTTAAAAAGTTTATATATCACTATACTATATACAATATATGTCAAAAGTTACTTAATTGTAAGTCAAAGTCTATTATATACTTTAATAATACTCAGTTGGATGACTGCGAATTAACAAAATACTATAAAGAAAGTGATATTTTAACCTTTTTCACTAATTTTCTTCGTAGGGTAGATAGAATATTACCTTTAAAAATATTTATTAGTAAATATTCAATAGTATATCTTGATCATCTTATAGAGATTAATGACGGTAAAGCTCAAACTACTATTAATTCAATGATAAGCAAGATTAATAATATGGATATTAGTAAGTATACCTTTTCAGGTGTAAAGAAATTTACAAAACGTTACGAATTAACATTCTTAAATAAAGATTACTTTAATAGACTATCTACAAAACTACTTCTAATTAGATAAATAATAATATGGATAAATTTAACCAACTGGCTAATGAAATGCTAAGAAAGCAATTTAGAGCAAACGAAAACAACGAAATGGAAGATAAATCATCGAATGATCATGAGTTTGCTGATCAAATGGTAGCTCTTATACCTGAAATTTTTGACGCTATACATAAACAAGATAAAGAATCTCATTTAGTAGCATTAAAGAAGTACGAAGACATAAAGAATAAAGCATTAGAAAAATTTGGTATTGATGGATCAGCATATTTAATAGATCCTGAAATGGCTTCGAATTATTCAGACGATTTTAAAGACAGGAACGGTATGAGACCTAAACAAAGTACTTTTCGTGATGTTATAGAATTTTATTCTAATGGTAATTACGGTCGTATAGTAAATGGTGAATATATTCCTAATGAATTAGTTAGCTATATTGGTGTTGAAATAGAAGATAATGAAATGAAACGAGGTATCGACCCTGATGTAAAAGCAGGTTTAAATACAGTTAAAGCTATTCAAAAATTAGGAATTTTACCGAAAGAAAGATTTTTTAGTGTTCAGGCCGGGGAAAAAGCTTTAGGTAAAGCATTAGATAAAACTTATGTTACTTTAGCTGGTTTATTAAAGAAGGCAGAAAAGGGTTTACGTAAACAATAAGGTATAAACAAAAATGAAAAAATTTCTTAAACAATATAATAAAGTATTAGAACAAGATGAAACAATGGAAGTACCAGCTGAAGATCCAGTTGAAGCTCCTGTAACAGAACCGCAAATTGAACAATTGTCTCCAGAAGGTGAAGTTTTGCTTGTAAGATTAATTAAAAAGGCATTAGTTACTAAAATAGAACCTAGTGATATTGATGAAATTGGTCTATTAGCAGATATTAATGAAACTAACGCAAAAGAATCATTAACATCTCTTATTAATATAATGAAAAAATATTCACAAGATATTGATGTTGAAACATGAGCTGGAAATCCTTAGATCAAGTATATTTAAATGAATCTGCTAATAAAAAAGTAGACAAATTACCCCGGCAAAAGGTAAATTTATTTTTTGAAGACGTTAATCTATTCAGAAGTGAAGGTGATGGGTATGAATTAGTAGGTTCTGTTGATGATAAAGATTATAGAAAAATAGTTAATATAATTAAAAAAGAAGGTGATAAATCAATTGAAAAATTAGTAGAGCAATCTGGATTCGCTAATCAAACACGTTATATAAAGAATTTTTTAGGAGACTTTGATGTAAATTACGGTGAAGTAGAAATATTATCTCAAATTAAACAAAAAATAAATAGTATTACCAGTCAAATAGGTGGTTCTCAAGGGGAATTAAGTTTACATGAAGCTGTTTTTCCTGTTTTACGAAAAATATTATCTGGAGAAACACCTGAAAAACTTGAACAGTTTTATAATTCGTTATTTGTAAAAAGTTTTTCAGAAGGTAACGTTAGTGTAGGAGATGGAGAGTTATTACTAAGCTTATTTACTGAATGTTTTAAAGGTGATGTCGGAGATTTAAAAACTCCAAGCGGTTTAAACGTTGAATTGAAAGTAGGTAAAGGTAGAATTATTAGTGCCAGAGGCGGAGGGTTTAAAAATGATAAAAATAAACTTGAAGAGTTAGCAGTTAAACCTGATCTATCTGTAGAAGATTTACAAGAAGCTAAATTTACTGGAGATGTAATGAAAAAAGCTTTTGCTAATAATTCTATTTTACAACAGTTTATTAATCAAAAAATAACGGATCCTAACCAACGAATGCAGCATTTTGCAGGTATAATATTAAATGAATATGGTAACGAAGGTTTTGATGTTGTATTATTTGTTTACCAAAAAGGATTTTCAAGAAAAGCAGGTGAATTTATGGATACTGGTACTTTTGATAAGGCTCGTTATCTAAACGTTACTAATTATGCAAATATTTTAAATGCTATTAATGATAATTTTATTGCTTTTGATTTTGACGGTGAAGGGGTATATATAGGTTACCCAGGAAGTAATGTTAAAGCTAAATTTAAATTAGATTTAAAGGTATCATGATAAATTTTAAACAACACCATAAAGTAATATTAGAATTCTTCGATGCAATCGATGGAGCAGTTAAGCATATTGACCATTTAGAAGAAAATATACTTAATAAAGGTAAGCAAGGTGTTATAGAAGCTATTAACCAAATCGAATCTTCTATATCATATTTCGTTGATGAATCTGATTATAAAATATCTACTAAGTTTGATGGTGCACCTGCTATCGTTGCAGGTGTTGATACTAATAATAAATTTTTTGTAGCTAGTAAATCAGCTTTTGCTAAAAATCCTAAAATCAACTATACTGAAGAAGATATTACTGAAAATCATGGAACAGGTGGTTTAGCAGACAAATTAAAATTAGCTTTACGGTATTTACCATCTTTAAATCTTAAAGGTATATATCAAATGGATTATATGTTTGATCCACAAATGAAAGTATTTGAAACGCCTGAAACTATAGATGGTGTTAAAAATGAAAATAAATTTTTAACCTTTACACCCAATACTATTAAGTATGCTGTTACTGAAAATAGCCCTTACGGTGATCAAATAGCCAGATCAAAGATAGGTGTTGCAGTTCATATTGAATATATGGTACAAAATGGTATATTAAAAGTTAAAAAATATACTTCTTCAACGGATGAATTTTCACCATCTAATACGGTATTTGTTTTCAATGTATTAGCAAACAAACCAAAAAATAGTAAGTCATCTTTTAGTAAGTTACTTTTAAAAGATGTTAAAACTAAAAAGAAACAACTTCTTAAATTAGCTGATAAGGTAGATTTCAGTTCATTAGATGATTATACTGGTACTCTTAAATCTTATATTAATTCTGAAATTAGATCAGGTAGATTCCTAGAAGATACATCGATGTCAACTGAAGAGTATGTTAATTATATTAGTAATAGGTTTATTAAAGAACTAGAAAGACTTAAAAGTGAAAAAGGTAAAGCTAAGAAGCAAGAGCAAATGAAAACAACATTAAAGTCACTTCAAAAACTTAAACCTTCTATTAAAAATGCTTTTGAAATTACTAAAATTATTGCTAATTTAAAGAATAATTTAATTAAAATCTTTAATGAAATAACTAAAAATGATCTATTAGGTACATATCTTGAAGAAAGTCCTAATAATTGGCAAACAACTGCCCCAGAAGGTTTTGCTTTATCGAAAGTTACTGCAGCTGGTGCAGAAATTACTAAAATGGTAGATAGAGAAGAGTTTAGCCGTGCTAATTTTGGTACTGGTAAACCGACGTCTCCAGAAAATCAAGAATCATATATTAGTAACCCACCGGTATTCAATAGAGGAGAGGGCACAAGATTACAAACGCATCCAACAGGAAGTAAAAAAATTGGATCTTTTAATGAGATGTATAAAATGTTAAATGAATTTGAAGATGCTGAAGATTTAACTAAAACAGTAGTTATATATCCAGGAAGATTTCACCCATTTCATAAAGGTCATGCATCAGTTTACGATAAATTAAAACAGCAGTTTCCTACTGCAGATGTATTTATTTCAACATCTGGTAAAACTAATGATACAAATTCACCATTTGAATTTGAGGAAAAGAAAAAAATGATACAAAGTGCTGGTATCGATCCACAATTTGTTGAAATGACAGCCAACCCATATTTAGCTAAAGAAATAACTGAAAGATATGATTTAGATAAAACTAAAGTTATATTTGCTGTTTCAGAAAAAGATATGGAAGGTGATAAACCCCGCTTTAAATTTGGTTTAAAGAAAGATGGTACGCCAAGTTACTTTCAACCATATGATAAGTCCAAAAAATTAGATAGTGGTGATAAACACGGTTATATTGCAACTTTACCTACTATGGACTTTAGTATACTTGGTAAAGATATTAGAAGTGCGTCTCAAATAAGAGAATTATATAAAAATTCAGACGACCAAGGTAGAAGAGACCTTATTCAAGACCTATACGGTTCAATGGATGAAGAGGTAAAAAGAATATTTGATAATAAGCTAATTTAAGCTCCTGCAAAACCGGTATTTTTAGCGGTTTGTGTATCATCTAATTCGTCAACTTCTACTCTATCATCATCGGGATCTTGCTCATCTTCAACATCAGCATCTAACTTATCATATTCTAAAGCATGATATACTGATGATAGGTAATCAGCAGCTTTTGTAATTTTAGAAGCTGTCCAACCTTCTAAATTCTCTAAATTTTCCATATGGTTAAATAACTTAGTTGCATAATCAGCAGCTTTAAGTAATTCAGATCTTGCCATATCTAATTCCCCATCGTAATCATCGGTATCACAGTCATTACAACCGCAATCACTTTCACACCCATCTTGCTCACCAGCCTGAATATAAACTGTTTCTTCTTCTTTCTCTGCATCTTCGCAATCTGATGGACCTTCTTTATCACCAATCTTTAGCACCACTACCTTTGAAGCAGTATTTTGTGAACCTGGACCAGGTACATTTACCATTTTACCAACCATTGGTCCTAAGCCAATCATTTCATTTAATGATTTATATTGTTCAAATATTAGATTAGATTCATTATCCATATTAATATTTAATAAATAATTACATGACATTCGATAAACTATACTCTTCTTTTATGGAGGCATTCGAAGAAGATGCTGAATATAGGGGTAGAAAAGTAACTCTTAATAAACCAACTCGAGGAGACGTTAAAAAATTTAAAGTATATGTAAAAGACCCTAAGTCAGGTAATGTAAGAAAAGTTAATTTTGGACATGGTGGTACATCAGCTAAAAGACGCGGTGAAAAAACTATGAAAATTAGAAAGAGTAACCCTAAAGCTCGTAAATCTTTCAGAGCTAGACATAATTGCGATAACCCAGGCCCTAAAACAAAAGCAAGATATTGGTCTTGCAGAAAATGGTAATTTATTATGAAAACATTTAAAATATTTTATGAACAATCAGAAATAAAAAGTCTTGAAGCTTTAATTGCTAACCCTGACCCTAAAAGAGTTAAAGAGTATGGTGGTAATAAATACGTCGAAATGCTTAAGAAAAAATTAGAAAAAGCTAAAAACGCATCTGAAGAAGATGCTCAAGATAGATGCAAAAGAAAAGCTGATAGCGTTTATGGTAAGAAGACTTCAGCTTATAAATCAGGTGCAATCGTTAGATGCCGAAAAGGTAAAATTTGGAAAAAGAAATGAATCAATTCGATACAATATTAGAAAGTCTATGGGCTAACATTAATAAAAAAAGAAAATCTGGTCGTAAATCAGCTAGAAAAGGTTCTAAAGCTTATAAAGCTGCTAAAAAATCAGGTGATAAATTGCATGCTAATAAAATGCGTAAAGCTGGTAAATAATGAATTTTGATAATCTAGTTGAATATTATTTAACTGAGGCCAGTGATAGTTTACATCAATGGTTTAAACGTGGTGGTAAAGATCCAAAAACAGGTAAAAAATTTAGTGGTTGGATAAATTGTAAAACTGGAGGCCCTTGCGGTAGAAAATCAAAAAAATCAGGAGGTAGTTACCCAGCATGTAGACCTACTAAAGCTGCATGTAAAAAAATAAAAGGCAAGATGTATAAAAAGAAAAGTTCAAAGAGGGTATCCTGGAAGAAAAAAGGTAAATAATTAAATAATAGTATGGCACATAACAATAATATCGGTAAGATAACATCTACTAACGTGGCACCAAAAGGTACAGGAGCTAATCTTAGTACCACAACCGATAGTGGTAGTATATTAGGTTTAAGATATATTAAAGATAGTACTACCGGTGGATCATCAGGTACAGGTGTAGCTCCAACTGATTTAGGCTCGGTAGCTATTAAAGACTGGTTCGAGACATATGTCGGTGATTTAGGTAATTATACTAATTCAAGCGGTGGTGATACCGATATCAAGTGGAGTGATTATCGTAGTGCTACTATTTTAGGTATGAAAGTACAGGCAAAAAATGAAACTGCATCGAGGTATAAAAATTCAGATAATGCTCAATTAAAAATAACACCATTAAATGGTAGTGGTACAGCTGGTGCATATACAATTACAGTTGGTGGTTCAACAGTTACCTCAAGTGGTAATCGAGGCACTGCATATACATCTGGTGATTTTACTAGCGGTAAAACGGTAGCTGTTGAATTAACCGATAACGATACTGGTACTTCTATTAGTATGCAGTGGACCACTGCATATAATGATGGGACACCGACTATTAGAGGTAGTGGTACCGTAGCTGGCCCAGAGTATCAATTCTTTTTAACTGGTGCTTCTGGTACAGCTTTTGGGGATAGTCTTTACTTTTTTAACGGAGTTCAGACAAATAGTAGAGGATATGGAGTAGGTTACCCCGGTACCGGGTAAGTTGTTTTCCGGTAGTTTTTGCATATAATATATTATGGCAACCCTTAAAGAGTTACTGACTGAAGATGCATCTAAATACATTTGTAGAGTACAAATAGGTAATTTAACAATACCTTATACAAATATTAAAAAGTTTAATTCAAATAATTTAGTTGTAGATAAACCTACCGATATTGTATTATATAACATTATTACTGATAAAGTTGATACTATTGATGTAAATTCTATAGTTAATTATACAGTATTGCATAGAGATGATGAGACTAAAAATGAAACTACTGAATTATCTTTGTTTAATGAATATAAACAAATTATTAAAGATAAAAATGTATATGATAAAATTTTATATAAAGATGTAGTTAGTCATAATTTACATAAAGTATTAAATTTATTTAACTTTTCAATTAATAGTGATAACATTATAAAAAACAAACCTTTTGATGAAGAAAAGGAAACTATTATATCAAGTTTTATCGAAATAATTCAAAATAAAGTTAATAAAACATTATCAGAGTTAGATGAACTTCTAACAGATACTGATGATGACGAAGATATTGAAGATATAAACAATATAAAAGAAATTTTTAATGATGTGGTAAGCGATATGGATCTCACCGAAGTAAATACATTTACCGACCTAACTGATAACTGGCCACCGTTATTATTACCGTTACCTGATGTAATAACAAATGCTTTTCATACAAATACAGCCCCAATACTAACAGGTGAAAAAGATGAACATATCCAAGTAATTGAATCTATAGAAAATATTACTGATAAAGATATGTTATCTAATTTTTTAAAAATTTTAGAAAATAATAAAAGTAAATTAACTGACTATCATTATAATACCCTCTATAAAGCAATTAACGATAATTATATATTGTAGAGGGTATGAATGTTAATAATCTAAGTATTAAAAATTTTGACGTCGATTACGAAACAAAAAGATGTAATCGAGCGAAATTAGATACTGGGTTTCACTGCAATTATAAGTGTGAATTTTGTTATTACATAGATAGGCTAGATGTTAAAACACCATTTTCTACAATAAAGCAACGTATTAATATACTTCATAAATATGGTATTTCCGAAGTAGACTTATCTGGAGGTGAAAGTTCAATACATAAAGATTGGTTTAAAATACTAGATTATTGCAATGAAAGATTTGATAATATTAGTTGTTTAAGTAACGGTTCAGTCTTTTCTAACGAAAAGTTTTTATTAAAATCAAAAAAGCATGGTTTAAAAGAAATATTATTTAGTTTACACGGTTATAATGAAGAAGTACATGATGATATAGTAGGTAGAAAAAATGGTTGGAAGAAAATACATAAAGCTATTAAACTATGTAAGAAACATAATATAAAGGTTAGGGTTAATTGCACAGTATATCAAAAAAATTATAAAGGTTTAGTAGAATATGCTAAAATTATAAAGGAAATACAACCATTTCAAGTTAACTTTTTAACGTTAAACTACTGGGATGCCAATAAAACATTCGAACCTATTGATGATTACGAAGGTCTTACAGATAAAATAAAACAATGTATTGATCTTATCATAAATGACACAGAATATATTAATGTAAGATATACACCTTACTGCTATATGAAGGGTTATGAAAAATATGTATGTAATCAGTATCAACATGTGTATGATATATATGATTGGAATAAGGAAATATATGATTATGATGTAGATTTAACTAAAACATATACAGAAAAGGAAAAAATAGATTTAGGTTATTTAAAAGCGCAAGACGGTCGACTAGACGGGTGTAAAAAACCTATTAAATGTATAAGGTGTAAATATTTTAACATCTGCGATGGTATTGAACAGCAACTAGATATAGAAGTACACCCTGAAGAAGGGGAAAAAATTACTGATGTAAATTTTTATAGAAAAGATTTTTATTGAATGAATATACAAAAATGCGGCTATAAAAATTTTAAGCTACATACACTACAATGGTTCATGATAGATGTATGTAATATGAAATGTAGTTATTGCATCGAGGGGTTCGGTAATAATGAATATTTAAAAAAATGTGATTTTAATAAAAATAAAACAAAACAAGAATCATATAAAAAGGTCTTAAAATTACTAAATCTTAAAAAAGTTCCTAGGTTTAATATAGAATTATTAGGAGGAGAACCAACGCTACATCCTAAGTTTAATTATATTCTTGACTCATTGATTAAAATTAATCAGTGTGATAAAATAGAAATAATGACTAATTTAAAAAATGCTAAACGTATATTTCAAAATGTTAAACCGGTTAATAAAATTTTAATAAACCCTTCTATACATTTTGAATCATATGATGAGTATTCAATTCAAAGTAATATAAAAAATTTAATAGATAGAGGCTTTAGACTGACACCTACGGTTATGCTGCATGATAAAAGTGAATACTGGGGTAAGATGGTAGAGTTTTTTAACTTTTGTTTAGATAACAATATAAAATACGATGTTTCATATCTTTATGATACCGGGTTTGGTTATAGGTCAAAATATAATGAAGAGTTTTATAGCATATTCAAAAAATATATAAAAAATGATGATAGAACCTGGCCGTTTCAAGTAGATGGCGTTCAAGGTGACTATAGTTATGATGATATTATTACCAATAAAATGTCTAATTTAAAAGGTATTAATTGTAAACCTCTAAGATGGGTTATCGACTACAAAGGTGGTATATATAATGCGTGTTCTAAAATGCCATTCATCTTATACATGAATAAAGAAACATCAATAAAGTGTCCTTTTGGTAATTGTGGGTGTGATATACAGTGGGATTATGAAAAACATTTTTAAATTAAATAAAAATTATGATATATTCTTATCTCTTACTTGGGAAAATGGTCATGAACATGGGATTAGCGGTCATATATATGAGATCATAGATTATTTTTATATTTTAAATAAAACATTTAAAGTTGGTATTTTTTTTGGAGAAAGTATTAATAACTGGTCTGAATTTAAAAAATTAATTTTACAAAAATATAATTTTAGTGATTTAGAATTAAAAGATTATAAAAATAATACATTTTATTATAATAGACCAGAAATTATAACTGGAAAGAATATATTATTTGTCGATGGCGCGTTGAAAGCTAGATTTGTCAATAATGGTACTATATTAAATTTTAAAAATATCTTATCATTTAAATGTTCAAACCATTGCAATCATACGCTTTTTGATATCCCATATAAAGTACAACTATTATCTGACTTAAGAGTATATTCAGAAATAATACCCGAAGAAAATAAAATAGCATTACATTATATTAAAAAAATATTGTTTGAAAAATACAAACAAATTGATAAATGTAAAGTTAATAAAACGGCAATGTTATATATAACCTCTAATTGTAGATCTATAACTGATAAACTATTAACTGATATAACTAATAGATATAATTTTGAAAAATATATAGTAATTACCAATAAACCTGAAAAGTATATTAATTATAAAGATGAACGTGTTGAATTTATAAAGCCTGGCATTGATAAACTATTTGAAAAATTTAATACCTATATATACACTCCAATAGATGGTAAATTTGACTGCAGTCCTAGATTAATAGCAGAGTGTAAATATTATAATAAAGATGTTATTTATCATAATATAGATAATGAATATTTAAAAATTGATAGCGGTTTAAGAGTACGTAGAAGTGATGTTGATACTAATTTTAAAACATTATTTTTAAATAATGAAGACCCAATCGTAGGAATACTAAATGAAACAATACATAGATAAAATAAAATCATTTGAATTAATAAAAAATAATGATTGGTTCGACTACGATTTAAAAATTACTTTAAAACCCAGTTTTAAATGTAATCATAAATGTTGGTTTTGTGGGGAATATGATAATAATACAAAAACGTGGACTAAAGAGCAATGCGATCAAGTCTTATCTAAATTAAAAGAAATACCAAAAAGTAAGAAAAAAATATTTTTTTATTTCTACGGAGGTGAACCTACATTAAGTAAATTTTGGGAATATTTAAACTATGAAATTGTAAAATTATTTCCAGACAAAAAGCTTTTTTTACAAACCCATACAAACTTAAGTTTACCAGTTAGAAGATTAGAAAAATTTTTAATTAATATTCATAAATTAAAAAATAGTAACCATACAATAGATATATGTAATAGTTATCATATTGGTAAACAACAAGTTACTGAGTATATTAAGAAAATGGATATATGTGACAAATACAATAGTCTAGGTTTTTGTTTTTTTAGTACTGAAATACCTAAAAAAGAACAAATGTTAGATGAAATGGATCAAATTATACGATCACATCCAACAAAACTTAAAATGAAATTTACTGAAATAGAAAATTTAGCTTCAAAACCTAGTAGTGGTTATGAAGAATACATAAAAGATGTAGAATTAGTTGGTGATGATAACGGTAAAAGTTTAGAGTATCGATACTGGATGAAATACTATCCTCAATTTGAAAAATACTTCGAGGAAAGTTGGAATTTTCTTATAAACGGTAAATTAAAACTAAATTATTCCCATGTAAAAGGTAATAACATACATAAAAAATTTAGATTCATGAAATGTGACAGTGGTAAAAAGAATATAATTATAAACTACGATATGAGAGTGTTTCGATGTAACGATTATAGTTATAAAAATTTAAAATCTATTAACCTATCTGATTTAAATTTCGAACAATATTTAGATAAATGTGAAAGATGCGTTATAACTTCATGTTGCGATGGACTGGACCATAAGAAGACGTTATGAAGTTATCTATATTAATATTAACCCACAATCGACCTAAATTATTTAAAAGGTGTATTGATAGTGTTATAAAAAATCTACCAGATTTTCATATAGAAATACTTGTAAATAACGATAGTAACGATATAGAAGAAGTTTATAGTGAAAATATAACTATAAAATATTTTTATAGAAAATATAAAGAATTAGGTGAAACATATAGATTTTTATATTTAGAAAGTAAAGGAGAATATATATTTTTCTTAGAAGATGATGATTATATTTTACCTGCTTTTTTTAAACATATAAAACTTAAACAAGATCTATATATATCTAATTATATATCTAAACCTCTACAAAAAACTTATGATTTTAAAACTGTATTTAAAGAAATAGATTGTACATTGTATTACAAAGATAATATAAATTTTAAAGAATATATCTCACTATATAACCCAAGATATTTTCAATTAACTCAGATAGTTTTCCGGAAAAGTTCTGCAATAAATTTCTTTAAGAGTAATTTTAAATCGACTTTAGATTTTGATTACAATTTATTTAAAAGTTTAAAAATTGATACATTTAAGTGTATAAAATCACCCATATGGGTTCAAACTAATGACGGTGAAGACAATTTAAGTTTTTCTGAATTAAATACAGATAAAAGGTACCCTATAAGATGAAAACTACACCGATACCACAAGCTCAAGTTTTTTTAAATAATACCTGTTCATTAAAATGTAATTTTTGTATGAATAAGCATATAAAAAATGAATCTTCTGATTACCCATGGCCATGGGAAAATAAAGATGATAATTTAAAGGTAGGTAGAATAAATGATATAAAAAAATATATAGACTATCTAATTGAAATGGGTGTCAGAAGAATAGAATTAGGTACAACTATTGGCGAACCATTAGAACATAATATAGATGATTTAAATGAAATTTTTAGATATTTAGAAATTAACCCAGACATAGAAAGTTATTTTTTCTATACTAATTTAACCCAATTAAAAAATAAACATATTGAAATTTTTGATCAGTATAAAAAATTACAGATAAAAATTAGTTGTTACGGTTTAACTTCGAAACAGTTTAAACAGCAGACTGGCTATGAATTATGGGACAAATTTAAAACTAATCTTAAAAAATTGGTAACAGTTAAACGTAAAATGAAAATTTTACTAGCACTACGCGCACCAATTAAAAATGATGACCAGCAACTTAACTGGTTAAAATTAAAAGCTATTAGTATTAAGTCTCATCATGATGTTGTATTTGAAGAAACTGCTATACATTTTAATTGGAAACATACAATTGATTTTAAAAAAATTAAAAACCAAAAACCTAACCAACATAAAGGTCATTGTGGTATGATATATACTGATTGCGGTATTTTAGGTAACGGAGATTTTACTATATGCGCATGGTTGGATGTTTACGGGGATGGTAAAGTTGGTAATGTATTTAAAGATGCACCTAAAGAGATGCTACAACTACGACAAAAAATAATAGACGATCAAAATAATGGTATATTCAACAATATATGTAAATATTGCAAATTTTATGTACCTGCTGATATAGAAAAGGCTGATCAAGCTGGTACTATATAATAAATTAACTAAATACATAAATGTTTGATACCATAACAGCTGCGGGTAACACAAACTATAAATTACTAACTTTTTCTTGGGATATTATAGATGTATGTAACTATAAATGTAGCTATTGTAGTGCAAAAGCTTTTAATAAGCATACATTTAAAAAAATAAAAGATAAAAAAGCTACATGGCAGAATGTAATAAAAATATTGTCTCTTAAAAAAATAAAAATACCATTTACTGTAGAATTACTTGGCGGTGAGCCGACTTTACACCCGGATATATATGAAATAGTTAAAGAATTATGTGCTATAGATAATTGTATTCAGGTTGAAATAACGACTAATCTATCAAAAAGTATAGATTTTTTTAAACAATTTGACAAACCTGAAACTGATAAAGTTGATATAGTTGCTTCATACCATCCAGAATATTTTACTCCAAAATTTATTGACAAATTAATTGAAATAGACAAATGTAAACATTTAACTATTACTCCTCTTATAAATTTATTTCATGAAAAAGAATACTGGCAATCTACCTTAGATTTAGTAGATACATTAAAAAATAATAAAATTAATTTTGCTGGTAATTTATTATATGAATTTGAAGGTAATGACTTTACTCCAAAATATACTAAAGAATTTTGGGACATTTTTGAACCTATTTTTTATAATAACCCTTTAGATGAAAGTATACATATAGAAGAAAGTAATGAATTAACTAACGATAATATAGACAAATTTTTTAATGAAAAATTAGTTAACTACAATGAAAAATTTTTAATAAATCATCGTAAATTAATTAAACATGAAAAGTATAAAAATAATAATTCAGTTATAATTAATCGAGCTCGTTTATTTAGAGGAAATATTAATAATAAATCAGTAAATAAAACATTAACAGATGCTGATATTTATAAACATAAGTTATATCAATATGAAGGTTGGGATTGTCGACCGTTAATGTGGAAAATAAATATGAATGGTACAATTCAAAATTCATGTACCGGTAAACTTATACAATTAATTGATATAGATAACAATAATCTTACTAGCTGTGTTACTTGCCCGTTAAAATATTGTGATTGCAATACCAAATATCAGTATGTTAAAAGGAAAAAAGTATGATACCAAGTTGGGATAAAAAATACATAGAATTGTCTATTACTGCTAAATGTAATATGGCATGCCATAACTGCGATGCTATGGTTAGACAAGCTCCAAAAATGGATAGTACTATGTCAGTTGAACAAATAACTAGTTTTATAAATGAATCTTTAGAAAATAATATAAAATGGGAAATTATAGTTCTTACCGGTGGTGAACCTTTACTCCACCCTAATATACAACAAATAATTAGAATGTTAAATAAAGCATTTTTTAAGAATGGTGTAATATATAAAGGTGATTATAACCATACTACTTATTTTGATGAACATATAGAGAATTATATTAAAGAGGGTTTAGTAGTATTAACTAACGGTAAACAAAAAAATAAATTAATAAATTTACAACATACATCCCATTTAATTAATCTCCTAAGCACCCATAAAAAAGATAATAATCAATTATTTTATCCTATTAATATTGCACCGATAGATAATATTAATTATAAGGCAAATAAAAATAAAGAATATGCCCGTGTTCATAAAAAATGTCAATGTGCTCAACCTTGTTTAACAAAACATGGTTATTATCCATGCACAACCGGTGCTGCTATTGATAAAGTATTCGGTATGGATACTGGTATTAAAAATATTAAAGACATTAATGATGATGCGGTATATAACCAATTTGAAGATTTATGTAAATATTGTGGTTATTTTAACGAAATCGCACCATTTGAAGTCCCAGAGGAACATGTTAAATATACAGATAAGACAACTCTTTCACCAACATGGAAAAAGAAGTTAATAGAATATAAATTAAAGAAGCCTGATTTAACTGATTATAAATGAAAAATGTAATATACACATGTTATAAAAAACCGCATGATAAAAATTTACCTGGATTTGTTGAATTACATAAAAAACTAGCAAAAGAATATGCAGAAAAATATAACTGTGATTACATTTGTATAAGTGATATTAAAGAAGATTATAAACCATTGTCGTTTGTTGTATACGAGGCATATAAACATTTTAGCGAGTCAAATTATGATAAAATGTTGTATATAGATTGGGACATTTTAATATCTAAAAATGCACCTAATATATTTGAAGAGTATAAAAATGCACCTTTTGCAGCATACCGGTGGCGTGATAGTTATACTAATAATTATATTAATATAAGTTCAATAGAAAATTTTATCAGTCATGTGTATGATGAAAAAATACATTCAAAAATAGAAGGAGCTCCTTGTGATGAAGCAGAAGCTTTTATTTATTTTTTAAAATATGTATGCAATGAAAATGTAACAAATAATATATTAGAAACTTATATAAATGAAGAATGCTCTGGTGGTGTAATGCTATTTGATAAAAAAACTATGTGTAATTTTTTATATAGCGGTAAATGGTCATGGTCTAATTTATATAAAAAACTATTAGAACTTAATAATAGTATATCGGATAATAATGAAATAAAAATGTTGCAAAGTGTTGAAATAACCCAATCAAAATATATTATAGACTATTTAAGAATTATTAATAATATAAATTTTGATTATAACTTGAATAAAAAATGGAACTCAAGTTCAGTATTGGGTGATATGTCGGCTAGTGATTATTTTTTTAATTTTAATGGAGCATGTGCAGATGATAGTAAAAAGAATATATTGTATCAAAAAGACGTTGCTTGTATGAGATTTGTAAAAAATAATAAATTGCTTTTTTTCGATGAAGAAAAAGATTTTTTAAAGTATATAAAAAATAATTTTGATAATAAACGGTTAATAGAAATATATGCAAAATAATATAATATACACATGTTTTTCATGCCCAGTTGATAAACGACCTAAATTTTTAGATCTACATATAGATTTAATAAAGACGTATGCCGAAAAATGTAAATGTGATTTTAAAATAATGGATGTCGATGAAAATTATAATCCTCCAGTTTTTACCGTATACGAGGCTTATAAAGAATTTGCAGAATCTAAATATGATAAAATGTTATATATTGATTGGGATGTTTTAATATCCTTAAACAGTAGTAATATATTTGAAAGTTATAGTAAAGATAAATTTACTGCATATAAATGGAAAACTGGTTTTACCGATAAACATATTATTATAAATACAAGGTCTGATTTTAATGAATATGTATCTACCCCTGGTCTAGACGGAAAAGATAATCTACTGCTACCAGAATTTGTAAAAGAAGTATGTGGTAGGGATGTTAGTTTAGATTTTTTAAGATATTATGTAAATGATGCAATATCTGGTGGTGTTATGATGTTTGATAGAGAGACTATGAATACGTTCTTGTTTAATGGTCATATAACATGGGAAGAAATATATGATAAAATAACTTTCCTCCGTGAAGTAACTAACTTACAACATAATGAACTATTAAATGCGGGGGGTGTTTTATCTCACTTTGCCATTAATTATCTATTATATATTAATGATATTAAAGTAACTGCTTTAGATAAAAAGTGGAATACAAATAGTGTAACTGGTAAAATGAAGCCAGATGAGTTTTTCTATAACTTTAACTGCGGTGGTGATGAATTAATAACCGGTAATGATTTTAGTGAAAAAAATAATGCAGCTCTTAAGTATGTTATTAACAATAAGTCTTCCTTTTTTAAAACTAAAGAAAAATTTACAAACTTTATAAAAAAATATAACGCAACTGATATAATTCAAAGTAAAATTAACAATGGAAAATGATATAATAAAACTATCATATGAAAATGATCTTTCTCATATACCATCTGCTCTTAGTATGTTAAACTACTTAGATAGGTTGTATTATAATAAAATTTTATCTAAACAAAATCATACAGTTATAGGTAAACCTCATGGAGCTCAATCGTATTTTTATATATGGAAAAAATATGGTTTAATTGATGATTATAACAATATATCTACTTCATTAAAAAATAATGATGTAGACTTTTTAGATTTTTCAATAGACATACTTGGCGATGCATTAGGTGTAGGTTCGGGTATTGCTCATGTTAGTCAAAAGCTTGTATGGGTTAATATAGGTGATGGGGTATTACAAATGGGTAATACATTAGAGGCTATACAGTATATCGGCACTAAACAAATAAAAAATATATTATGTACTGTAGACTTTAATAAATCACAACGATGTGGTAATTTATTGATAGATATCGAACCAGTAATAAATTTTTGTAAAGAATATAACTGGAATGTTTATCGCTGTAACGGTCATAATAACGATAAAATCGACCTCATATTAAATAAACTTAAATTTGATAAACCTACAATTATATTCTTTGATACAATTAAAGGGCATGGGGTAGATTTTATGGAGAAAAATATAAAAGAGTGGCATTATAAAAAAATAGATGAGAAATACTATAGACAGATTTTTGGGTAAATTACATAAAAAAGACATCTACTTAATACATGGTGATATGTGGCATTTTGATTATTTTAAAAATAGAATGCCAGGTAATGTCATTGACTGCGGTATTCAAGAACCTAATATTGTAAATATAGCATCTGGTATTGCTAGTCAAGGTAAAACGGTTTTTGTATATGGAGTATCGGGTATGATATTGCATAGAGCCTATGAACAAATTAAATTGAATGTAAAAAATTGGGCTGAATATAAAGGTAAAATTATTTTTATAAATTCCGGACATAATGGTTGTTATACTGACGCTGGTAGAGGTCATTTAATTGATGATGATATTGCTCTTTGTAAAGCTTTAAATATAGAAACCCATACACCTACTACAAGAGGTGGTTTAATAAGGTATATAAAAAATAAATTAAAAGATAAAACTGGTACATGTTTTATTAGACTAGGGTGGGATAATTGTGAATGGTAAAAAAATTTTATTAACCGGTAGTAACGGGTTTTTAGGTAAACATTTATATAAAGCTTTATCAATTCATAATGATGTTATTGCATATAATAAAGATGTAAGATTACCAATTACAGATAATTTAGATATTGATACAATCATTCATTTAGCATCTCCTACTGATTTTGAAGACTTAAAAGATAGTAATAAAGTAGTTACTACTATTATCGATGGTACTTGTAATATGTTAGATCTAGCAAATAAAACAAAAAGTAAGTTTATATTTGCTAGCACTATGGGTATATACGAAAAGGATACTAGATATGCATATGGTAATTGTAAATTAGCTATGGAAAATTATATTACTAGTACTAATGACAATTATGTAATATTACGAATACCTCGGGTATATCATAAAAGTAAAATAAAAGGTTTAATGAAACGATTAAGAAGAGGTATGATTAACTCTATAGATTTAAATAATACTGTTAATTTTATATATATAGATGAATTTTTAGATCAGACTATTAAATGTATTAATGATACTAATATAGTTTATGAATATATTAATATAAAGACAGATACAATAAAAAATATATCACATATGTGTAATATAAATATTGAAATTCCAAAAATATAATATATAATTAATATTGTGAGTAACCCATGGTTATGTGTAAAAGATTTTGAAGAATCTATTTGTAATTATACCGGTAGTAAGTATGCTGTCGCTGTTGATAGCTGTACCAATGCAATTTTTTTATCATTAGTATATTATAAAAAATTTATTAACAATGAAGATATTACAATAACAATACCCAGTAGAACGTATATATCGGTACCGATGCAAATAATAAATGCTGGTTATAAACTAAACTTAGTAGATTATAAATGGATCGGTTCATATAAATTACAAAATACACCTATTATTGATTCAGCTCAAAACTTTACAAAAAATATGTATATAGAAAATACGTTTCATTGTATATCTTTTCAGTTTAAAAAACATTTACCAATTGGTAGGGGAGGAGCAATATTAACAGATAATGTTGATGCATACGAGTGGTTAATCAAAGCGAGACACGATGGTAGAAATATGTATAATGAATATGGCAATATAGGTAATATAGATATAATTGGTTATCACTGTCCTTTATTACCTAATGAAGCAATTAAAGGCCTAGAATTGTTATTAAATATGAATTTAACGTCCGATAATATACCTGGTAGATCTACAGATTACCCAATAATAAATAAAAATTTATTTAAATGAGAGTTTTAATAACAGGTCATAACGGATTTTTAGGTAAATCTATAGTTTTAAAATTATATAAAAATATAGAAATTATTGGTATAGATAAAGTAATAGATAAAAATACACCAATTAAATCTATAGAACATGACTTAATGTTTTATAGTAATGCTGTAGAGGAAGAAATTAAATCTAGTGATATTATAATACATTTAGCCGGCCCTGTTGGAGTTGAAAGAATTGATTATAATCATGATACTTACTTACATGATATGTTAACTATAAATTTAAACGTATTCAATTTAGTTAAAAAATACAATAAAAAAATTATTTTTGCTAGTACGTCAGAGGTTTATCATGATGTAAGGTCTGCCAAAGAAAGTCATAATTTAGTTATTGGTAGTCCAGATAAATCGAGATGGGGGTATGCTTCTGGTAAGTTAACTTCAGAATTTTTATGTAAATCGTTATGTCAAAATAGTTTAATACTAAGATTTTTCAATATAACTGGTGTTGGAGATAATAAAGGCGTTTTACATAAAATGATAACAGCAATAAAAACAAATAATAATATACAGTTATACGGTTCTGGAAATCAAGTTAGATCTTTTTGCGATCAAAAAGATGCTGTTGAGTTTATTAGACTTGCTATTGAAAATGATATTTTTAATGGTGATATTTTTAATGTAGGTTCATCAGAAAATTGTATAACAATGTCAGATTTAGCTATTTTATGTAAAAATATATCTAAAAAAAATATTAATATAAACAAAATAGATTATGATAAAATTTTCTCAAAAAACCATGATGATATTTTATTTCGGAGCCCGTGTTGCAAAAAAATGAATACGATATATAAGTCTAAATATACTAATGCGGATATAATTGAAAGTATGTTGAATGAATAATAATATTTTAATAATTGTAGCACATCCAGACGACGCAGAGTTTGGTATGGGTGGTACTATATCTAAATTATCTAAAACCAATACTATTACTCTTTGTGTATTATGTAGAGGTAATAGACCAGGTAGTCATTCTGATGTAGAGGTTAATCGTAAAAGGGCACTTAATGAAAATGTAAAAAGTTTAGGTATTTCAAAATTAATACAACATGTATATGATGATGTGAGTTTGGATAAGCATTCCTTTTTATCAATTAGTAGTTATATATCATCTATTATATCTCAAATAAAACCTGATACCGTTTATACAAATTATAACGGTGATGTACATATTGACCACGAGTTAGTATCAAAAGCAGTAAGAGTTGCATGCAGACCAAGACGTAACTGTCCTGTTAAGGCATTATATGAATTTTCAATACCAGGTAGCGGGGAATGGAATTTTAAGGGTATAAATTATAATACATTTTATAATATTGAAGATAATGTAAAAATAAAATATAATTGTATAGATAAGTATACAACTGAGTTACAGCCAGCTCCAGACCCTGTAAGTAGTGAATATATAAAATATCGAGACTTATATTATGGTAGTATTTCAGGATATAAACAAGCAGAACCATTTATTTGCATTTTTAATATGTTATGATTTTTAACTATAAAAAGGAAAATATATTAGTAGTTGGTAACGGTGAAATTGGTAAAGCAATTCATAAGTTATATAATAGCGTCTATTATAATGTAACTGTTGTAGATATTAATTCCTCTTTAGTAAAAGTTAAGGATATTAATGTAATGAATATTTGTATACCATATAGTGAACAATTTGTTGATATAGTAAAAAAATATATAACTAAATTTAACCCGAAGTTAACAATAATACACAGCACAGTTTTACCTGGGTCGACAAAAAAAATTAAAACTACAAATATAGTATATTCACCCGTTGTTGGTACTCATCCGAATTTATATAAAAGTATAAAAACATTTACAAAATTTATAGGTGCAAACGATAAAAGTAGTCTCAAACTTGCAAAAAAACATTTTAAAAAGTTAAAAATTAAATATAAAATTTTTAAAAATACTAAAACTGTCGAGACGTCAAAAATATTATCTACATTATATTATGGTATGTGTATAGCTTTTCATAATGATGTAGATTTATTGTGCAAAAAGAATAATTTACCTTATGAGCAAATTATGACTGACTGGAATACTGAATACAATAAAGGTTATACTGCTTTAGGTAAAGTAAATGTAGTTAGACCTGTACTTAATTCTCCTAAAGGTAAAATTGGCGGTCATTGTATTATTAATAATGCTGAAATAATTAAAAATTATTTTAAAAGTGATATAATCGATTATGTATTGAAATTGAAATGAAACCGATATTAATGATACACGAATTTACGGAAGATTTTTTAAATTTACCGTTAGAAGATTATGTATTAACTTTTGATGATGGTTTATATACTCAGTATCTATTTCTAGATGAGTTGTTACAGATAGATACTGAAAAATATTTTTTTATTAGTAGTGGTATAGTTTGTCCTGAAGATGAAATACAAGACAGTAGCTTTATTACATGCGTAGATGCACATAAAAACTCATGTAAAGGTATATACAACAACTATATGAAATGGTCTCAAATTAAAAATATAGATGAACAAGATAACTGTGTTGTTGGGTGCCATAGTCATTTTCATATGAAAAAAACTCCTGACTGTGTTGAGTGTATTATAGCTGATAATAGGTATATGTTAAATGATTTTAATAAACATTTAGGAAAAATACCTGATATATTTTGTTTTCCGTTTAATAAAGAAACAGGTTTATATAAAGAAATTTTAACTAAAAAAGGCTTTAATAAATTTTACGGTAAAGAAAGAATAGATATAAATGAATTATAAAATTATACATCAAAGTTGGAGTAGTAAATTCCTACCCTTAAAATATAAAAAAAATCAACTTAAATTAAAAAAATATTTTAACGATTGCGAGTTTAAATTATGGACTGATGAAGATAATAATAATTTTATAAAAAATAAATTTCCAGATTTTTATCCTATATATTCTAATTATAATAATAAAATTAATCAGATAGATTCCGCAAGATTTTTTTACTTATATGAATATGGTGGTTTATATATAGATTTAGATGTATTATTAACTAAAGATATTAGATGTTTACTAGATGATAAATGTTGCATGTTTTCGCAGGATTCAAATAATAGTTATTATAATCATCAAAATTTACCTTTTTATATAGATTCTATGTGCATGTACAGTGAACCTAAAAATATCTTTATCGGTAAAATAATTGAACATTTATATAAAAATGAACCTATCGATATAGTTAACGATTTAGATAACGTTTTTTTGACTGGTCCAGGAATGGTAACTAATTTATATAATAAACTACAACCAAATATTAAATTAAATCATAATAAAATTATAGTTAAAAACGATTTAGATTTATATAATGAAATTTATGGTATACATTTTTGTAGTAGTACATGGGTTGGAAAAAAATACCATTTAACTAAATAGATTAATATGAATGAAGAAAATATTAATACATTAACTGAGCAATTTAGCATTTTTACAGAAGAAGTTCAAAAATTTAATGATAAAGGGGTAGCTGCTGCTGGTACAAGAGCAAGAAAATCTCTTTTAGAAATTGCAAAATTAACAAAAGTTATTAGAAAAGATATTCAAGATGTAAAGAATGCTGGTAAAGCATAAATAATAATGTGATCACCTTTAAAACATTCTTTGAGTCTAATAAACCTTTAGGTTTAATTGAAACTATAACTTTTGAAGAATTAGGTCCCATTGAAGCTAAGATTGATAGCGGTAATGGGGCTTATAATGTCTTACATGGTATTAACTTACAACATAAAAATAATGAAGTTACATTTGATACTGTTAATGATAAACAAATAACCAAACCGGTTATTGAATTTATAGATATAAATGTTGGTTCGGGTCCAGATGGTGAACCTACAATCGATAATAGACCGGTAGTAGAATTTGATGTTACAATAGGTGATAAAACATATCCTAAAACAAAATTTTCTATTGGTTCAAGAGAAGGTAACGATTATAAAATATTAGTCGGTAAAGAGTTTATTGAAAAACTAGGCGGTTTGATCGATGTTAGTGCTGAAGGCAATTTAGATTAATTACCAAATCTCTAAAGCTCGTCCAAAACCGAATACATTTACAATACAAAAATATATTGTTAATAATAACGGGAAAGCTAATTTCCTCATATAGTGTGCTATTGATGAACTAAAAGCAGCTATAAAAAAAATAGGATAAACTAAAACCATACTTGGATCGTTTGCCGTATTAGCTAAATAGAAAGAAGCAGAAACAGCCCCAACAAAAGCTACAATCTCAAAATAAAATGCTTTTTTATTTGAAGTATAACTATCTACCCAGAATTTTTTTATCTTTTCCATTAACGTAAACCGGTAGTTTCAAATACATCTCTAGCAACACCTGCTGAAAAGCCTCCTTTAATTCCTTTAACTATAACTGATATAGCATTATGGCTATGAAGACTCTCATTATGAGAAGCTACAATCTTAAAGTCTTTAATACGAGACTCACTACTAAGCTTTTCATACATTAAACGTACCGCATCTTCTACAAACTTTAGATTAGAACCATTTAATTCAGCAAACGCTTGCTCATCTTCTCTCTTAACCATAACTTGAGTTTCAGTTTGTAAAGCAGCTAAGCATAACTCTTGTATATCTTCTACCCAAAGCATATCATCAAACTTAACACTAACTCTTGCAACACTACGTTGACTATGAGGTACTGTAGCACGGTTACGATATTTTTCAGCATGCTCACTTAATTCAAAACTACAAGGGCATGCAGATGAATATACAAAATCAAAGTGAATATACTTCTTAAACTCACCATCTTTAGTTAGATCACCTTCAAATACAACATCGTAGTATTGATAACCTTCTAAACCACTACGTAAACTAGTTTGCTTAATTGGATATGAAATCTTAAGCATAATTCTCGAATCAAAGCATTTAAGATTTTCTCTATATGACTCCAATACATCTTTAATATTATTAATACTAAATAGATCATCCTTATGATCATAAAAACTTCTCATAATACGAGACATATTAATACCTTTCTTATGAGCTTCTAAACTAACACTACCAGTTACACTAGTTTCAAGATTAATAGTCTTACCATCTCTCTTCTTATAAGTAAGAGGTAACTTAAAATTATGTATACCTACTTGTTGAATAGGTACTGCAGCACCTTGAATTAAACTTGATGGACCGTTCTGTAAATCAGGTAACGATGAAATATACTTTCTATCAGCTTTAACTTTATTATCATAAACTCTAATAGGAGGAAAATAACTCTTACTATATTCTTCACCCATTATTTCTTTTGCAATAATATCCTTCTCACCTGTAAGTTCACTTTCACTTACATCATCACCTAACCACTCATAACTTTTATTTTTTTCGGACATATATCTATTATACCATATAGATTAAATATTTCAATGACCGATAAAGAATTATTTGAAAAAACTGAAAAAGTTTTCAAGCTTAAAAAAGAAAATAACCTACTAGAAAAAGTCTATAATGATGGTAAATTTAAAACAATGTATGAAAATACATCCCCTATTAGATCTAATGTTGGGGATAACACTGTAAGTGCAGCAAGAGCTGCTGGTAGAGGTCTTGGAGCAGTAGCCAGCGGTATAGGAAAATTGGGTCAATATTTACCTTTTTCTACACGTAAACGAATGAAAAAGGCTGAAGCTAGAAAAGCAGAAGCTCAAGCAAGAGGTGAAGAATTAAAAAATAGACAAATGATCGGTAAAATAGCTGATGGTGGTGATGATAAAAAAATAGACAAACCAGAAATGGATGAAGCATTAAAAATAGTTTATGCAGAACCTGAGTTTAAAAGAGTTTATGATAAATCCCTAAGTGGGGAAGAGTTAACTGCGAATGATCAAAGAATTTATGATGCTGGTTTAAAAAAAGCTGATCAACTAAGGAGTGCTCCTATCGAAAAGGAAAAAGAAATTGAAAAAGAAATACAGAGTGTAATAGATGACTTTACTAAACAAATCTATGTTAATGATCCATTATTTAAATCTGTATATGATAAAGTTGCACAAAAACAAAAATTAAGTCCAGAAGAATTAAACATATATAATGTAGGTATGAAAAAAGCTGCAGCTCTTAGAACAGGTCAAGCAGAAAAAACAGGTAAAGGGGAAGCTCAAAAAGAAATTGAAAATAAAGCTGGAGAAAATAGACTTAAAAAACTCGGTAAATCAGCACCCAATATAACAAAATTTTTAATTAATCCAAAGAATAAAGCAACAAAAGATTTATTTACTAGATATACCTTACAGAGCCCTGCTTTAGGTATACCAACTGAAAGTGAAACAGCTCAACTTGCACAAAATTTAACTAAAACATTACAAAATAATGTTACTGAAATTAATAACTTTAAAAAATTTATTAGAAATGAACCTAATCTTCAAGACGATGGTGTTGGTTTAATTAAATTACTACCCAGTGCACCTACTAAGGCAACCAAAACTAAAGGTACTACAAAAAAAATTACTTTAAAACCTGAAAATGTCGATCAATTTATTAAAAGAGATGCTAAAAAGAAAAATAGATCAGAAACTGCTCAAAAAGAAGAAATGGTAAGACAAGCTAAAAAATATAAAGTAGGTAATGTTGTTAAAGGTCCTAGTGGAGGTCAATTTCAAATTGCCGATATTAATAATGAAACTGGTTTAATAACGGTGCGTAGTGTAAATGATAATAGAAGAAGCTTTAAATTTGCATATGGTTTAGGAGATATAACTGAAAAAGGGGCTGAGCAAGATGATTTACCTTTTGATTCAAACGAAGAAAGTTTTGAGCAGATCGTAAAAAGATACAGATGATTATCTCGTCCCTTCTCTCTATCTAAAGATATTTTAAAGTTATTTTTTTCGAAGTCAACCATTATTTTATAAATAGTTGATTTTTAATAAATTGTTATCATAATAATAGTATGAGATATGTATCAACAAAGATTATACCGATGGGTAGTACAGCCTTTCGTCAGTGGAGAGCAGATAGTCATTGCAAGTTAATTCATGGCTATAGATTACAGTGTAAATTATGGTTTACAGCAGATGAATTAGATCATAAGAATTGGATCTACGATTTTGGTGGTTGTAAAGAGATTAAAAATCTTCTAGAAAAGCAGTACGATCATACAACTGTAGTAGCTGCTGATGATCCAGAGTTAGATACATTTAAGTTGATGTCTGAAAAGGGTATGATCGATTTACGTATTGCTGATAAAGGTGTTGGTATTGAAAGAACTGCTGAATGGGTATATGAAAATGCAAATAAGCTTGTAACTGAGCAAACTAACAATAGAGTTAGAATTATAAAAGTAGAAGTTTGGGAGCATGAAGGTAATAGTGCTATATATGAAGAGTTATTAAATGCAACTCACGATTTAGGTCATATTACTTTAAATCCAGGTAGTATGGTTGATGATCAAACAGTTACACTAGAAGAAGCTGCAGCTATAATAAATGATGAAGTTAAAAATGAACCGGTAGTAGAAGAAGAACCTCGTGTTCCTCCACTAACAAGTAAAAAATCATACGATTTAAGAGATCCTTTTGCAGGTACATCATGGGGTAATTCATAATGGGGTTAGAAGACATATACCAGAATAATGTAAACAAAACTTCAATAAACCAAACAGGTATATCGAGTGGTATACCATCAACTAGGGAACGTGACCCACAACAGGTAAAATTAGAACAAGATGTATTTGCTAAAATGCAAGAAGTATCAACACCACCTCCTTCGGAAGATAAAAAAGTCCAACCAGTTCTAAATGTTACACCGGTTGGACTTGAACAAGCTTTAAAAGAATTAATGAATGGTGTTGAGTCTCTCGACGATAAATCTTAAGATTTCACTTCTTACTATATCTTCTTCATCAAATCTAAAAGTTGATATACCATTATCAATACAAGTATCATCATCAAAAGCTTTTAATATATTTTTAAAACCACTTTTAACACCGATATCAGCTTGATAAGTATCACCTACAACTAGATATTTACTATCTTCACCAAACCTGGTCAAAATAGTAGTTAGTTCTGAATTTGTCATATTTTGGGCCTCATCAATTATAACACATGCATTTTTAAATGTTAACCCCCTCGTAAAGTTAACTGGTATACACTTAATATAACCTTTATTCATTAAGTTACTACCAGCACCTGCTGTTGTTATTTCTTCAAGTTTATCGATTAAAGGCATCGACCATGGAGCAAATTTTTCTTCTAACTCACCTGGTAACGCACCCATACTTCTTGAAGCACTTTCAACGATAGACCTAATATAAATTATATTATCTATTTGTTTTCTATTAAGCATTTTTAATGCAGCTAATACAGCTAAATAAGTTTTAGCAGTGCCTGCAGGTCCATCAACCATACACATTCGCGTATCTTGTTTTAATGCTTTAATTAAAAATTCCACCTGATTAGGTGTTAATTTATATTCTTCGTTTATTTTGAAGTCTAAATCCCAATTTTTATCAGGTTTTTCGACTGTTATATCTGAGATCGAATCAATAATATTAACTCTTCTCTTCACCGATTTTACCCTTTTTCGGGTAGCTGTTGTTTTTGGCATATACAAATATTTATACCCGGAAAACATAAAAATGAACCTTAAAAAAATGGGTTAAAAAACCATAAATAATATACTCTATGTTGATATCATCAAGGAACTGTTATATAATTATAGTATGAGTAGTGATATTTTATCTTTAAGTGATGATCATGTATTTTATACCGTTGAAGGTGAAGGTAAATATATTGGTTGGCCTTCAGTCTTTATGAGACTTGCAATGTGCAATTTAACTTGTCAGGGATTTGCATCTGCAGATTCACCTCATGGTTGTGATTCATTCGTATCATGGTCTATTAAAAATCGATACACATTTGATGAACTTAATGATTTTTATGAAAAGAATGGTTTTGATAAAGAATTAAAAAGAGGTGCATTATTAAAAATTACTGGAGGTGAACCTCTTTTACAGCAGAAAAGATTATTATTATGGATGGATACATTTGTTGAGAGATTTGGATTTATACCTAAAATAGATTTTGAATCGAATAGTACTCTTAAACCTATGGATAGATGGTATGATGATTTTAATGCTGATTTTACTTTGTCCCCTAAGATGAGTAATAATGGAGACCCTGAAAAGCGTAGATATAAGCCTGATGTTATAGCTCATCATAATAGTAATAATGAATGTTTTAAGTTTGTTATTAATAATGAAGAAGATGAAAAGGAATTATTCGAAAAATATATTGATAATGGACTAGTTAATCCTGAAAATGTGTGGTTAATGCCTTGTGCAGGTAGTAGGGAGGAACATACCCAGAAATCAGCTATGGTAGCTGAGTTATGTAAGAAGCATAACTTTAAATTTAGTCCAAGATTACAATTAGTCATTTGGGATATGGCATTAAAGGTATAATATGCCGTATTTAACTCATAATTTACCGTGTTTTACATGTTTAATTAGGAACGAATATCTTTTTAATCATGAAAAGGGTCATAAAGAATATACATTATGTGATGTTCATTCTGTAACTTCATTAGAAAAAAGAGTTCCTTTGTTTGAGTGTTATTTAGATAATGGTGTAAACTGGACAAGAAGACCTTTAACGGCTTTATGTTGGAAAGAATGTGACCCTGTACCTTTAGAAGAGGCTATGTATTGGGATTGTTTTTCCCCATACGTTGATGTAGGTGTAAGAACAAGATTGAAAGGTCTAAGAGGTATACTAATAACACCAACTAACAAAAGAGAATGGGGCGAGTATATGTTTACAATCGATTGGGGTTGGGAAAATAAAGCTATATTAGATACAAATTTTTCTGAACACCCGGAGCATAAATGTGCACATTTATTTAAAATGCAAAATGGAAATTTTTATGCTTACCCTAATAATAGAATTATCTGGCACGATGATGCTTGGGTGGAAAATCCATTAAAAGAAAACCCGGGATATCAAATTGATCAGAACGTTTATAGTGTAGAAAATAAAAGAGTAAAATATACTGATAATTCGTTTATGACAGAGTTTACTGACTTACATTATATGGATTCAGAATAATGAAATTATATTTTGATCATATTTGTGGTAAGCAAGCAGATTACGATTTCCATCATTATCTAATTACTGCAATAGTTGAAAAAGGTGGTGAGCAAGAAGCTTTAGATGAAGGTTGGTATCCATCAGATCAATGGTATAATCAAAATACAAATTTTATGAAAAATAATAAAATAATTTGGTTCCAGAGTCGTGTAGCTAGATTAAATTTAAGTAAACATAAAAAAATAAATAAAGAAACTAAATGTTGGAAAAGAATAGAAAAAAGCGGTATTAAAATAGAGATTACAAAAAATCCTGATTTTGAAAAACTATATAAAATTTATTTAAAATATATAAACTATAAAAAATTTACTGATACTTTAACAGAACAAGAATTTTATAATTATTATAAAAAATCTGATAATGATATTTACATATTATTCGGAGATGTAGCATTTACTAATACAGAAATTGTTGGTGATAGTCTAATGGCACATCAATTTTGTTGGGACTACGCGGATCCATCCTTGGGTTTGGGTAGATTTTCTACATACAGAGAAATTGCGTTGGCCAAAGATTTAAATTTAAAATATCTTTATTTGGGTCCAAGTTACGAAAGTCATGCTAAATATAAAAGCACATTTTCTGGGTTTGAATTTTGGACTGGTAGAGAATGGTGTAATGATAAAGAAATATTTATTAATTTACTAAAAAATGATGAAGATAAAGATAATATAGATAATATTACAAAATATTATAATTATTATTTTAATTTATTAAATGTTTAAACCTTTCTGGAAACTAAAGAAAAAGTAACTAAATAATTTTCTTATGATCATAGATATAGCAATATTCGTCGTCGGTTTCGTCGTCGGCGCACTCGTAGCGAGAAATAATCAAGACGAAGTTAATAAAGTAGTAGAAGAAGCAAAAGAACTTGCAGCAAAGGCAGAAGCTGAGCTAAAAGAACTAAAAGCTAAGACTAAAAAGCCTGCAGTTAAAGGATCTAAAAAGCCTGCTACTAAAGCTAAGAAATAATTTATTAATTATTTTTTTTATACAAACTCTACTAATTAATTAGTAGAGTTTTTTTATAGATACTTTAAAGCTAAGTAATTGATAATTAAATGGATTGTATTATCAGTAATAATTAACAACCATGTCGATAACCAAACAGGTATATCTTTATTATAACCGTTAACGTGGCAATCTTTCCAAGATGGCCACCACTTGCAGGGAGCTACTTTAGTTTTAGCAAATGCTATATATTTTGCAATAGCAAAACGATCAATAATAAAGTGTGTAAAAAATATTACAAACCAAGCTTCTAATGATGGTTGTAATAATAAAAACGGGATTGAATATACAAAAGCATGTGTTGCTGCTGCTCTACTATTTTTAATCTTATTAAGAGCCATCCAGTCACTTTGTAGCAGATAATCTCCTGTCAAGTGTAAAATTAATTGTTCCATATCCCCGGTATATTATTTATCTTTTATATTTACTTATTATAATATATATTTCAACTAGTTAGTTTTAATAAATATTCTATATGAGTGGGTTTATTAGGTTTTTGACAGAAGTTGGCTTTCCAATTGCTGGAGCTTTATCTGGTGGTCTATTTATATTTATTATTCTAAAATTTATACTAAATGGCGTTAAGGGATCAGTAGCTGGTCTTGGGGGTATGATAGGAAGTCTACAGAATAGGGTTGATGTTATGACAAATGAAATAGTTAAAATAGATACTTTAATATCCCACGCTTTTAATGTAGAACCAAACTTGGATAGGATAGCAGCTTCTGAAGGTAAAGAAGATGCAAGAAAGGATTAATTATGAATGATCAAATGATAGACCATTTTTCAAAGTTAGTAAATGACTTTGGATTTCCAATTATAGCTGCAGTAGGTTTAGGTTATTTTGTTTATTATGTATGGCAGTGGGTAACAAAAGATATATCACCTACAATCGGTTCATCTAAAAAGACTTTAATTGAATTAATTGATAAAGTAAGAATGTTAGATAATGATATGATTCGTCTTAATATAAAATTAAAAATGATTCTACAAGAAAAAGAAAGAAGAGAATTACTAGAGAAAGAATATAAGTTAAAAGAAGAAGAATTGTTGAAAAAAACTAAAAAGTAAATAAGTAATTTTTATGAAAAATATTTTTCTTTGTTTATTACTACCTTGCATGTTATTTGGTAGTGAGATTGTATTTCAATTTAAATCACCAACATTTACAGGGGTAGGTTATTCAGCTCATAAATTGACTATAGAGCAAATTTCATTTAATCGTAAAAAAGCTATTGAAGATGAGTTAGAATCAGCTCAGTTGCAAGCTCAATTAGCTGAAGAAAGATCAGCTGTTAATACATTTTTATCAAGCTTACAGGCTAGAATATATTCTGAACTAGCCAAGCAAGTTACTGAACAATTATTTGCTGATGACGGTTTAGATACAGGTACTTTTGCAATTGAAGATAGTGAATTAACTTGGTATAAATCTTCTGATGATCAAATTTATATTACTATTAACGACCTAATTGACGGTTCAACAACTAGTATAGTTATACCGATCGGTTCGCTGTATATACCACCGGCAACGACTGATACCCCATGATAAAAATTTTAATTAGTTTAACTTTATTATTAATGGTAGGGTGTGTAACTACACCTGTACAAAATCCACCTTGGGTGCAGAAACCACCATATATGATTGAACAAGGTGATATGAAAGATATAAAGGAAGCCCCGATATTTGTAGCAGTTTACTCTTTTGATGATAAAACAGGTCAAAGAAAAACTGCTGATAATTATGCATCTTTTTCATCAGCAGTTACGCAAGGTGGTGAAGCTTGGGTAATAGAATCTTTAATAGAAGCAGGTAATGGTAAATGGTTTAATGTTGTTGAAAGAGCAAATCTTGCTAACTTATTAAATGAAAGAAATATTATCAAAACTAATAGAAAATCTTTTAATGAGTCTGAAGAAGATTTAGGAGCATTATTATTTGCTGGTATGTTGGTTGAAGGTGGTATTATTTCATATGAAAGTAATATTGTATCAGGCGGTATAGGAGCGAGTTATTTGGGTATTGGCGTTTCAAAACAGTATAGAAAAGATAATGTAACTGTTTCAATGAGATTTGTTAGTGTTAATTCAGGTCAAATATTATTATCTTCAACTGTTAGTAAAACTATATTAAGTGTCGGTACAGGAGCAACATTTTTTAAATATTTTGATACCGATGAATTAAATTTAGGTGAATTTAATGATTACGGTGAGGCTGAAATAGGTTATGCAAGAAATGAAAGAGTTTCAATTGCTACAAGGAAAGCTATTGATGCATGTATTATTGATTTAATGTTGCAAGGTGATGAAAAAGGTTTGTGGAATTTTATCGAATGATAAAAAAAATTGTTGATTTTCCTAAATATTAATATGAAAACAACACTACTAGCATTATTATTAACAAGTACTATTGCATTTGCAAATAATGAAATATACTTAGAGCAGGAAGGTTCTACCGGGACCTTTGATATTACACAAGTCGGTTCAGGTAATAGAATAGGTACTTCTACCGCTATATCTACTATTGCAGGGGATAATAGTGATTTCGATATTTCTCAAATCGGTAATAGTAATGAATTAGATATTGAATGGGATGGTGACCAAACTGCTTTTAGTCTTTATATAGAAGGTGATGCTAATCTTCAAGATATTATAGTAACAGGTGATCAAAATACTTTTACTAATACTATTTTAGGTAATGGTAATGATATTACAGTTAAAAAAGATGATACATCGTCTGAAGCTTCGGTTATTTCTCAACAATATCTTAAGAATTACATTATAGGTAATGCAAATGTATTAGATTTTTATCTTAATAATAATATAGCAGCTTCTTCTGATTTTTCACTAATTGGTAATGGCAATACTATTACATCGATTCAAGAAGGTGGTAATTTAGGTTTAGGTCATAGTCAAACATTACAACTTCAAGGTGATAATAATGCAATTAACTTAGTTCAATCGGGATCTGAATATCAAACATTAGAGCTTACCCACTATGGTAACGATACAACATTTACTATTATTCAATCAGATGGTACTTATACTGCTGGATTAGAAGGTCTTGACGTTATAAGTAATTTTAATGGAAGCTATACACAACCAGTTCCAATTCCTGATTTTGCGCAAGGTACGTTTATTGAAGTCGGTCCTTAATTTTTTAGTAGTTTTATTTTTATTAACCTCCTCCGCTTTAGCTAAAGTAGGGGAGGTTTCTTTTCAGTCACAATCAGCGCAAATTACTAGAGGTTCAGAAAAATATTTAACTGGTATAGGTACACCAGTTGAAATGTATGATGAAATAGAGACTTTAGACGGCACTGTAAAAATTTTATTTGTTGATGAAACTAAAGTTACAATATCAAAATATTCATCATTAATAATTGATGAATTTGTATATGATAATAATAGTAAAAAGGGAAAAGTTAATTTAAAAGCATCATTTGGCACGTTAAGATATACATCAGGTCTAATAGCTAAAAATAGTAAAGAAAATATTAAAATAACTACACCAACTGCTTCGGTATCAGTTAGAGGTACAGACTTTGAAGTTGTAGTTAAAGAATCCGGTAAAAGTACCTTTACTTTATTACCTTCTGAGGATAATAATGGTAATCGATATGTAGGATCAATTGAAGTTTTTAATGATATTGGGTCAGTTGTTTTAACAGAAGCTTTTGAAGTTACATCAGTTACTTCGTCATTTACTTCACCATCTAAACCAATTATAGATAACGATAGAAAAAACGATATCGTAAAAATGGAGTCCGAATTGAATGAAAATATAGAAGATGAAAAAGTTGAAAATGAAAATCAAGAAGATTTACTAGAAGAAGCTTCATATTTAGATTTTAATGAAGAAGATACTGATTCTATTTTTGAAATAGAAGATGATAAGGCTACTTTCACGTCTGATAATGAAAATAAAATTAAATTAATTGTACCTTCTATTTCAGACGTATCTTTAAAATACGACAATAAAGGGACAGTAACTGAAGGTGTTCTAAACGCCGGGGGCAGCGTGTCTATAAATATTATTCAACAATGAAACTTAAAAAATTCAAACCATTTATATATTGTACTATAGCTGCAGTTTTATTTTCAGTATTAAGAATATATGACCCGTATCCGGTAGAAATCTTAAGATTAAAAGGTTTAGATTACTACCAAAAAACACAAAATACTAAAACGTCGGATTTATTTACTATTATAGAAATAGATGAAGCTAGTTTAGAAAAATATGGACAATGGCCTTGGAAAAGAGATGTATTATCACATTATATAGAAAAAGCATACTACCACGGTGCAGGTTTAGTCGTTTTACCTATTTTATTTGCAGAAGAAGATAGATTAGGAGGAGATAAAACTTTTACCGATATTTTATATCATTATCCTGTAGTTACTACTCAATCAGCAGCTTTACAAGGTAAGGGGGAATTAGTTAAACAGAATATAACAACAATAGGGTCGGTAAGGTTAAATGATTGGTTATTTGATTATCCTAATGGTATAGGCCCTATTGAAAGTGTTGGTATGTTTTCAAAAGGAGTAGGTATGACTGTTACTGCCCCTGAGCTTGATGGTGTTGTACGTAGAATGCCTTTAATGATACAAGTTAAAGATGAAGTTTACCCAACTTTACCATTAGAAATTTTAAGAACTTTAGTAGATGATAGATCTTACCAAGTTAAAGTCGACCATGCAGGTGTAAGTGCTATTAGATTGAGGAATGTTGGTACTTTTGAAACTGATGAAAATGCCAGGGTATGGATTAACTATGATACCGAGTTTAATAAAATTTCATTAACTAATGAAGATTGGTCATCTGTAAAGGACACCATAGCAGTAATTGCATTAACAGCAGAAGGTTTATCTAATTCAGTAGCAACGCCGATAAAGGTTAGTAATGGTCATGAATTAAATTTACAAGTTGTCGAAACTTTAGCTAATGAAAATATATTAGTAAGACCAGTTGAAGCTACCTTATATGAAATACTATTTACTATAGCACTGAGCTTACTGTTGACGCTATGTGCGCTTAGGTTTCTATGGGTTATAAACAGTTTACTGATAAGTGTAGTGATAATTACTTTACCTATATATGGTTTTTGGTTATTCAGTAATCATAATTTATTATACGATTTTACATACCCTGTTTATAGTATTTTTATAGTATTTACATTAGCTATATTCTTCAGATTTATACATGAATATAAAGGTAAAATGTTAATTAAAAAACAATTTGAGCATTACCTAGCTCCTGAAATAGTTAAAAAACTTCAAAAGAACCCTAATATGTTAAAACTTGGAGGTGATACGCAAGACTTAACTATATTATTTTCTGATATTAGAGGCTTTACTACTATTAGTGAGCAGTTTAAAGATAACCCTCAAGGTTTAACTTATCTTATTAATCGATATCTAACCCCAATGACTCGTATAGTAATGGAATCAGGAGGTACAATTGACAAATATATCGGTGACGCATTAATGGCATTTTGGAATGCACCTTTACCTGAAGATCAATTATCTCACCGTGTTAAAGCAATTGAAGTTGCAATAAAAATGCAATTAGAATTAAATAATCTTAATATACAGTTAATTGAAGAAGGTAAGAAACCGTTGGCAATAGGTATTGGTATTAATACTGGTAGAGTTGTTGTAGGTAATATGGGTTCTGATCAAAGATTCGATTATACATGTTTAGGAGATGGAGTTAATTTAGCTGCAAGACTTGAAGGACAAACTAAGTCATACGGTGTAGGTATTCTATTAGGTGAAGAAACTATCAAACATATTCGAAATAAATTTAAATTCATAGAATTAGATAAAATTGCTGTTAAAGGTAAGAAAGAAGGTATAACAGTTTACACGGTATTAACTGACCAATTTAACTATTTATTGCATGATACATTCTTAAAGCATTACAAAAAACGAGACTGGGTAAAAGCAGAAAGTATACTAACTACTTTAATAAAAGAAAATGCAGAGTTAGAATTCTACTATAATATGATGATCGATCGTATAGCAGATCTAAAAGAAAATGATCCAGGAGAAGATTGGGATCAAGTTTATAGAGCAACTTCTAAATAATTATCTTTTACCACCCGGGGTAAAGTAGAAACCAATTATCGCTCCCAAAGTGGCGATTGATACCAAAGCAATGTGCCCCGTTGTAATTGCGGTGGTAATGTCTGCTCCTGAGGGGAAAGTAACCAATCCCCAGATGAGCTTGATTGACTCTTTGTTTTCTGGAGGGGTGAAGGTAATAAGTTCGACTCCTGGCCAGAGGGTACAGAGGACTGAGATGACGAAAAAGTTACACATCCCGATAAGAGCAATGAGCCTGCGAGTACCCCTGGTAAAAGCAGATGTGTCTTTATCCATGTCACCGAAGACGGCTTTTTGAAATTCAAGATCAGCTTTTTGAAGCTGCATATCTCTAATAAGCTCTCTTTTATGTTTTGCTTCTTTAGCATCTGATATACCAGCAAAAAGACCGCCGACGATTTTAAGCATTGATCCCATACCCGTTGCACCGAGTGTTGTAAGTAGCATTGTAACAAGTCCAAACATAACATTTTTATTTTATCTTTCTATAATAAATATTTAGGTGAAGTTTAACACTTTAGTAGAAAAAATATTATTAGAAGCTGATCCAAAGAAAGGTACAGGTAAAAAACCTAAAGGTTCCGGTAGAAGATTATATACTGATGAAAACCCTAAAGATACAGTAAGCGTTAAATTTAGTTCAGTAGCTGATATAAGGGATACTTTAAATAAATCTACATTTAAGTCAAAACCTCATAAAAGACAATCACAAATTATTAATTTAATCCATCAAAGAGTTAGAGCTGCAGTTAGTAGAACTAAAGACCCTAAAAAGAAAAAGAGTTTAAGAGCTGCTTTTAATTATATTAAAAAGAAAAAAGAGGCTAGTAAAAAGAAAACCCAAAGAATACAAGAAAATGATTAATAGAAAAAAATACATAGCGATAACTAAAAATAATTTGATGCGTGATCAGTCCATATCGAATTCCAAACCAAGTAATTTTAAAAATAGGGATGATTTAAATAAAGAAATATCTATTAATACAAACAGTAATACACAATATAAATCGTTTAAAATTAAAGGCGCTATCTTTACACCAGGTGATAGTGATAGTAGTGATAGTAGTAGTAGTGGTGGTGGGACTCCCACTGAAACATTTGCAATTAGTGCATCATTTATAACTGGAAATGCCGGTACAGGTTGGGCTACCGCATGGAAGTTTTCAACTAATGGTTCAAATGCTGTTGATAGAAATGGTGCATTATCTCCAGCTGATAGTTATGGTTCAAATAGAACATTAAACTTTAATATGGGCGATACTATTAGATTTGAAAATCTAGGTATTAATAGCTTTGATCCTCGAGAAGAAGGTCGACCGTTTACGATTAGAAATGTATCAGGTGTTGGTACTTCAGATTTAGCTCAAGGGGTTGTAAATAACTCATCTACATTAGGTCCTATATTCTTTACTCCAGTAGCATCTGGAACATATTATTATAATGATAGTAGTGATAGCTCCAACGGACAAGGTAGAAATTGGGGTCAAATTATCATAACTTAATTGAACTAAATATATTTAAATGATTAATTTTATTACATATTTTGAAAACTATGCTGATAAAAAGGTAAAAGGTAAAAGTAGACCAGGTAGGGTAAAAAAATCTGGAGCTAGTTGTAAAGGTTCAGTTACCGAATTAAGACGTAAAGCTAAAAAATATGGTGGAGAGAAGGGTAAAATGTATCATTGGTGTGCAAATATGAAAGGTGGTAAAAAATGAATTATAACAAATTAGCAGATTTAATTTTAGAAGAAGTAGGTGGTATAAAAGCTATCAAACTTCCTTATGCTTTAGATGCTTTAGAGCCTAGTATAGATGCTGAAACAATGAACTTGCATTTTAATAAACATTATAAAGGTTATGTTAAAAAATTAAATGCAGCATTACCAGCTACTAATAAGCAAGATTTACTATCAATAGTAAAAAAAGCAAAATCTAAAAAAGATGCAATTCGTAATAATGCAGGGGGTGCCTATAATCACCAGTTATTCTGGAATATGATGTCACCAGATAGGAAAACAATTTCAGGACCTATTAAAGAGTTAATAGAAAAGCAATATAAGAGTGTAGATAATTTTAAAGCTAAATTTGTTGAAGAAGCTTTAGCTCATTTTGGCTCTGGTTGGTTATGGTTAGTTAAGAAAGGTAATAAATTAGAATTAATACCTACTAATAACCAAGATAACCCTTTAATGGATTCAGACGTAACTATACTACTTGGTATAGATGTTTGGGAGCATGCTTATTATAAAAAATATGGACCTAATAGAGAAAAATATATTAAGCAATTTTTGAAGATAGTGAATTGGGATTATTGTAATCTTCAATTAATGCAATAATTTCATTCTTCATATAGTTAACCCTGATTGGATAAAACTTATTTTCTTTATCCTTATAAAAAATAACACACCCTGTGCATTTTTTACCTGAACTCTTTTCATGTAAGTAAGCGTATAACGATAATTGTAAACCGTATGTATTAAACTCACATGCACTTAAATGATCCATTGGTTTAAGCATAAACTCATTATAAGGGGAGAAGAAATTAAACGCTTTATTAGTTTTAAAATCTCCAACCATAAAATGGGTCTTGTTTTCATAAATTAAATCTGCTGTACCTGCAATAAAATTATCTAAATCATGTAATTTCTCTTCACATAATAAAGTGGGAAACTTCTTAAAGATATGCTTCCACTTATTAAACGAAGAATATAAAGATTCATGCTCTTCCTCTTGAACCCCTTCAGTTAAATAGTCTTCCATAACTTTATGAATATTGGTACCATAATCACAAGCTCTATTCTTTTCCTTTTCCCACATATCTAATACAAACTCTACATCTAAGCCTTCTCTATTGGCTACTCGAGTTGCATTTTCCATTTTATCAAATGGCTTCTTATACTTACCTATTAGAGTAGTTGCTGATATTAATTCTCTACCAGTTTTACTACATTTATAAGTATGAGACTTTTCATCAAACGTAATCATATATTAATTATAGTATATAGACTTGATATATCAAATTTTTATTATAAAATAATAGTATATGAGAATTGCAATCTGTGGTACAGCAAATGTTGGTAAAAGTACGTTAATACAAGACTTTTTAAATGAGTGGGATATGTATGGTCGAGAAGTAAAGACATATAGAGATGTTTTGAATGAAAAAGGTTTACCTCATAGCAAACAAACCACTAAAGAATCTCAAAAAGCTATCCTTGATTATATGGTTGAAACCTTAAAAGAATTTAGGAAAGGGGATAAAGTTATTTTTGATAGATGCCCTCTAGATAACTTAGTATATTCTATGTGGGCAATGAGTCAGGAAGATAGTGATGTTGATGAAGATTTTGTTGATGAGTGTATTCCAATTGTTAGAGAGGCTTTAACTAATTTAGATATTATATTCTTTATACCAATGACTAAATTTAATGGTATTAAAGTAGAAGATAACGGTGTTAGAGAAGTTGATGAAAAATACATTAAGGAAATTGATAGCTTTTTTAAAGTACTACAGAGACATTATCATGAAAATCCTCAGGATAATCCATTCTTCCCTAGAGATGATTCACCAGCATTAATTGAAGTATTTGGTAATAAACAAGAACGTATGCAAATGATTAAACTATATATCGATGCAGAAGGTGATATTATTGGTGGTGATGGCGGTGGTTCAGAAATCTTTAATCCTGAAAATCTAGATATAATGGAGAAGTTATTAGAATCTCAAGGTTTATCTAAAAAGGATGAAGATGAGTTTAAAGAGCAATTAGAAAAAATTAAAAAGCTTGACGATTTAACTACGTAACAGGGTCACCTCCTGATAATAAGAAGTAATAGGTTCTTTTTTCTCCCCCTGATGTTATATTTATCGGTATCATAGAAGTAGGACGAGCAGAATTTGCGATACTAGTTGTGTCGTCAGTTAGTAGATTAGGTCCATTAGATATTGTAGGAGCTTCGAAAAACGTTTCATCTATTACTGAACTAACATAACCAATATTTGTCGAATTAGCACTAATAACCGGTGCAAATGTAGTATTTTCCAAACCCACAACAAAGTTTTCAAATTTTAACGAATTAGTTGAATTGGTGGTTTGGACCAGTAATAAATCATTATTATTAATTTCTGTTACTGCTGGTATTTGTTTAATACTTATTTCGGTTGACATATTAATTATTTATTATAAAATATATATAATGTCAAAGATAGGAATAGGTATTGTTACATGTAATAGGAATAATTTTTTAGAAAAATGTTTAAAAAGTATTAATAAAGAATGGTATGATGAATTAATAATAGTAAATGATGGTAAAGTATCTTTACAAAATGCTGGTTATAACATAATTAATAATGATAAAAACATTGGTGTATGTAAAAGTAAAAATAAATTATTTAAACATTTACTAAAAACGGGGTGTGATTATATTTTTATAGTTGAAGATGATATGATGTTTAAAGATAATGCTTTCAAAGCTTATATTGATGCTTATAAAAAGACAGGTATACATCATATGATGTTTGGTTACCATGGTCCAGCAAATAAAGGTAATATTAGTAAAGGGGATCCAAAACCGCGAAAAATTATAGACTACGGTGATTTCAAATTAGCATTAAACCAACACTGCGTAGGGGCAGTTTGCTTTTACACTAAAGAGTGCCTAAAAAAGGTAGGCTTATTTGATGAAAATTTTGATAAAAATAATTTCGAACATGTAGAGCATTCTTATAGTTTAGCTAAGGCTGGGTATAGTACCCCGTATTGGTGGTGGTCTGATATTGCTAATAGTTTGGACTATATTGAAGAACAAGCTTGTAGTGAAGAAAACTCTTCTATCAGAAGAGGTGATAATTGGCAACAAAAAATAATGGATAGTGCTGAGATATTTAAAAATAAGCACGGTTATTTACCAGCTTGGCAGGGTTGTGTACCCGATACTAGTTTACCTGAAGTAATACAGATATTAAAAAAATTTAAAAAATGAATAAAATAAGCTTATTAGTACCGAGTCGAGAAAGACTTAATTTAAAATTAACTTTAATTAGTTCAATTATAACATCAGTTAATGATATCAATAATGTTGAATTAATTTTTGGAATTGATGCAGATGACCCTACACTAGAAATAGTTCATAAAATTTCCGATTCAATACCCTTCGTGAAAATTATAGTTATCGAAAATGATAAAAAATTTATCGGTATAAACAAAATATGGAATATGCTTTACCCGCATGCTGAGGGTAATATTTTTGGTTATATTGGAGATGATATGGTATTTAAAACTCGTAATTGGGATAAAAAAATATTAGATGAATTTAATGATGATAATTTACCTAATGATAAAATTAAATTAGTTCACTGTTATGACGGTTATAGAGATAAAGACGAGATAAGTGTAAATGCATTTATTCATAAAAAATATACAGAAATTTTAGGTTATATGTGTAAAGGAGAGTTTTTAATTAATTGGTCAGATCAATGGATGTACCAAACTTTTAAAGCTTTTGATAGAGTTAAATATAGAAGAGATATACATATACAACATAACCATTGGGTATTCGGTCAAAGATCAAAAGATAAAGTAGCTGAAAGAATGTTAAGTGATCAACATGATAGAAAAAGTGATGCACTATGGTATGAATTAGTCGATGAAAGAATAGCTGATGTTAAAAAGCTTTCAGAATATTTAAAACTTGAACCTGATTGGGAGAAAGTAGATACAAACAAATAATGAAAATAAGTATAGAAAATACTCCGGATTTATATCATGATTATGAGAAATGTTTAGAACATTTGAAGGGTTTAGATATAAATGTTAAAAATAATGAAAGTAATAATTTTCACATTTATTCTGAAATAAGGAATAGAAAAGAACTATTATGCATTAAATCATATTTTGCAACACAAGATTATAAAAAACATAAATTAATTTTATGGTCAGATTATGATGTTACTGATAATGAATTACTCAAACCTTTTAAAGAATATATAGATTTTAGAATTTATGACCCAGTTGAACTTTCAAAAGATACACCTGTAGAAGGTAAGAGTTTTATAAATCAAAGAGATAACCTTTATTACTTAAATTCCGATTTATTGAGATTATTATGCTGTTATAAATACGGTGGTTGTTGGATCGATATGGATATAGTCTTTTTAAGAGATATGTCTTGTTTATTAAAAGATGAGTTTCTATATGTATGGGGGTCTGATTTGAATTTCGAAGAACAAGGTTGCTGTGGCACGGTAATGAATCTTAAAAAAGGAAGTAAATTAGGTCAACTATTTTTAGAAGAAATTCAAAATTCACCAATGGTTTCAAATTCTACATGTTGGGGTAAAAGTTTATTCGGTTCAGTGTATAAAAATAAGATGAAATTTGATATTCTACCATGTGCTTATTTTAATACCGAATGGGGTATTAATTATAAATATCCCGGGGCTGGTGATGTTATTGAAGCGCAGTGGTTTTCGAAACCATTGGAAAATAATGACCATTTATTTACATCTGCCTTTACATGGCATTGGCATAATAGTTCACATAAAAAAGATGAAATAGTTGAAGATTCAAAATTTAATAAACTTGAAAAAATTATCGATAAAAAATTAAAAGAAAAATTTTATGATTAATATATGTACATTATCGGACTTTAATTACCTTTTTTACGGTTTAACATTATATAAATCGTTAAAAGAGACTACTAGTGATTTCAAATTACATTATCTTTGTTTGTGTGAAAAATCTTTTAACAAAATTAAAGAATTAAACTTACCAGAAATTGAACCGTATTTTATCGACGATTTAGTTAAGATAGATAAAGATTTTTTAGAATTGAAAGATAAAACAAAACCTGAATTGGGTGGTGGAAATAGAAATGATTTTATTTGGTCATTAGCATCATTCTTTTCTTATTATTTGTTAAATGAAAAACAAATCGATATATCGTATATCGATTCTGATATTTATTTTTATCAAGATTTTAATATTATTCTAAATAATATGGAAGGTAAGGACGTTTGTATGTTTAGACATAAACATGTTGTTACTAATAATGTTGATGGATTGTTTAATGTTGGGGTTGTTGTATTTAAAAATACTGATAATGGTAAAAAAGCTTTAAAATGGTGGAGAGACGCAGTATTTACAAAAATGCCTAAACATTTAGCTACTTGCGGCGATCAAAAGTTTTTAGAAGGTATATTTAGTATTATACCACAGGAACAAATTTATATTGGTGATAAAGATATATCACATGGAGCTCCATGGCATTATAAATATCTAAATTTTGATTTTTTTGAAAGTGAAAAAAACGTAATATGGGGTGATAAAAAACAACCTTTTGTTTTTAATCATTTTTCAAAATTTACACCTGACTTTGAAAACAAAACTTTTCAATACACTGGTGTAAATTATAAAGATCATACGTATAATGATCTTTTATTTAACGACCGCCATTTGCAAAAAATATATATTGATTATTTTAATAAATGTTATAATATAAAAGTTGAATATAATTTATGAATATTAAACATCAGCAAAAAGTAGCGTTCGGTATGATAGTCTTAAACGGTGACTATGTTTTAGAAGAATGTTTAAATAGTGTATATGATTATGCATCCCAAATATTAATTGCTGAAGGCCCGGTAAAATATTGGCAAGGTAAGGGGTTGACCACATCAACCGATAAAACCAATTACATATTAGATAATTTTCCTGATCCTAAGAATAAAATTAAAATTATACATAGCCAATATGATGAAAAAGATTCACAATGTAATGCATATATGGAGCATTTAAATAGTGATATAGATTATGTATGGAATTTAGATTGTGATGAAATTTATAAACAAAATGATTTAGAAAAAATTGATAAACTATTATTCGATGAAAAATATACTTCAGTTGGAGTTCAAAGTAAATCTTTTTTCGGAGGTTTTGATCATTATTTGACTGGTTTTGAACAAAATACAGATAATTTTTTAAGAATATTTAAATCGTACCCTAATTGCAAATGGTCTACCCACCGACCACCAACTATTAAACCGCCCGCAGGTACTACTACCTTACCGACTAAACACTTAGATAGTAAAACTCTATTTGATAACGATGGAGTTGAAATGTATCATTATTCATATGTTTTTCCTAAACAAGTCTATAAGAAAATGGAATATTATTGGAATATAGGCGGTTCCGGTAACAGAATACCTAACTATTTCTTTGAAGTATTTTACCCATGGGTAGTAGGTAATGATACTGAAAAAGCAAAAATTGAAGTCCAGTATGCTGGTGTTCATGAATATCTACCATCGGGTCGCGGCCCATGTTATAGCAATAAATTTAACGGGGACCACCCTTTATATGTAGAAAATTCTCTAGATAAATTAAAAAAAGTTTTTAATGAGGAGTTAAATTATGTCAGAAATAAATTACACTTATCTAAATAGTTGGAAAATAAAAGAGCTGCATGAAAAACAACTTGCATTGAATACCCATGAATATCAGTCAGGAAGTTATCCACAACATTGGAATTTTTTAATTGAAGTATGTAAAAAAAATTTTAATAAAGACACAAAAATAATAGATATAGGGTGTGGCTGTGGATTTTTAAATTATGTTTTAAAAAACGAGACCGAGATTGAAGGGTCAAATTATACTGGTGTAGATTATTCGGAAAATGCAATCAAAATAGCAAAAGAAAACTTTCCAGGTAATTTTTATGCTAAAGGTTATAATGAATTAACTAAAGATTTTACTAATAATTTTGATTGCGGTATTATTAGTGCTTTAACAAATGTACTCCCAAATGGAGATGAAGCACTAGAATATTTACTATCTTTAGATATACCTAATTTGTTACTTTTAAAAATTTTAAAAACACAAAACCCGTATCATTGTTCGACATATGTAGCATATGATACAGCTACTACTTATCGATATGAACATAATGAAAGTAAGTTTCATGAAACAATACTGGATTATGGCTATAAAATAGCATATAATATAGGTAACGAATACCTTATAAAAAAATAATATGAAAACACAAGATACATCCGATATAAAGAACTATATAAAAGAATTTTTAGAAATATATGATAGTAGACCGATAAAAGAGAATAGCGGCGGTACATTATCAGTTAACCTATTTCACCTTTTTTATATTTTAAAGAAATATAAGCCGTCAACTATAATTGAAAGTGGAGTCTTTAAAGGTCAAACAACATGGTTAATTAATAAATTGCTACCTGAAACTAAAATAGTTTGTATTGAACCATTTTTACAGCAGGTCGTATATAGAGGTGAGAATTCAAAATATATAACTACTGATTTTTTAAATTTAACAAATGATTTTATATCAAAAAGTAAAGCAAAAGAAACATTAGTTATCTTTGACGATCACCAAGACGCATATAAAAGAATTATACATGCAGAGACATTAGGATTTAAAAACTTTTATTTTGATGATAATTATCCAGAATTTTGCGGTAAAAGACATTTATCATTAGCAGCTGTATTAAATGATAAATATGACCCTGGTTTTGAAATACCATACGGTGCAAAAGAAAATCTAGAAAATATAATTGAAACATATACAATATTACCTCCTGTACTACCATATACTGATGCAGTAACAATGGAAAATTCATATATTAAAGAAAAACCTATTTTTGAAGTTAGAGACGATTCGTTACAAGTTTTCGCTAATGATATGCATAATTACAGATGGCATACTTACGTTACATTGAAAGATGATTGAATTATTTAATTTACCCAATTACAATGTAGATACTAGTTATTTTAATCATATACTACACGATAAGGTAGTTAATACAGTAGAAAATAAAATAGCTAATTTTGTAGGGGCAAAATATGGGGTAGGTGTTAATTCAGCTACTAATGCTTTATTTTTATCTATTCTAAATAAAGGGGTAACTATAAATTTACCTACAATGATACCACCAGTAGTGTGTAATGCTATCGTTACCAGTGGCAATAAAATATCATTTAATGATAATACAGAATGGGTTGGAGATAGTTATACTTTTTGTGAATTTGATGATTATAAAATAATTGATTCAGCGCAAAAATTACAAAAAAATCAATTTACTAATGAATGTAATGATAATGATTTAATGATATTTAGTTTTTACCCTACTAAACCTCTAGGTGGAGTAGATGGCTCTATTATTGTTTCTAATGACAAATCAAAAATTGATAAAATTAGATCACTTGCATACAATGGTATGTCGCAAGAAAAAAATAGTTGGGACCGGGTTCAAGAACAACCTGGTTATAAATTTTATCTACCAGCAATAAATGCATCAATTATAAATACTAATTTTGAAAAATATGAGAATAAACTATATAAATTAAAAGTAGTTAAAGAATATTATAACTATAAATTTAATTTAAATAATACATCAAATCACTTATATAGAATTAAAGTAAAAAATAGAAATAAATTAATAGAGGCATTTAATAATAATAAAATTAGTCATGGTATTCATTATAACTGCCAACATAAAACAGCATGTTTTAGTCAAGATGTCAGTTTAAAAAATAGTGAAGTAGAAAGTGAAGAAACTATTTCAATACCTTTTCATGAAGAACTTAAATTAAAAGATCAAAAATTAATAATCAGTTTGGTTGAAAATTATGTTAAAATATAAACAAATTCATTATACAGAAATACTTAAAAAACTTCCTGGGTTCGAAGATGAAATTGATTTAAAGGATTATTTAAGTAGTAGACCTGACGTACTTGAAAATATTGATTTATTTGCATCTAATTGTAGGACTAAAGATGTTGAAAATAGTTTTAAAGATTTTAAAAAAGTAGATAAGGTAGATAAAGATACGGTAATCGTTATTGGATTATATTTAGAAATATTAATTTTTGGTTATAAGCCTCAATATATGTGCGACATAATTGATTATTATTGTAATCTATATAAAGATAATATTGTTGTTGCATTTTATAATCATGATAATGATTTTTCAGTTTTTAATCAGTTTATAAAACAATATAAGAATTTAAAAATAATAAATTTTAATACCAGTGATAAAACTTCTAATGATATAGTAGTTCCATTTTTTGCTATAAATCAAGAATCGTATAACGAAGCTAAAAAATATAATTACGGTTTTGTAGGTAATGTAACTCACCCAGTTAGACATGATATACTAGAAAAATTCAACCACCATAAACACTTTTTTAATTCTAATAACGTACCACCAGAAGATTTTTATAAAACAATTAGTAGCTTTGTTTTTAATTTATGTCCAAGAGGTTGTGGTTTAAGCTCTTATAGATTTTTTGAAAGTATGTTTTGCAATACTATACCGGTATTATTTACTGAAAAAATATGCTTACCATATGAAGAGTTTCTCGATTATGATACTTTTTCAGTTTTTATTAAATGTAATAACGTTATAGATTATCCAGAAGTATTAAAAACGTTACATTCAGTTGATACTGATAAACTATGTAAAAATTTGAACTTGAATAAAAAATATTTTACATTAAAATATATACAAGATTATGTCGCAAAAAATATCAAAGATACCGGTAATATTAATACATAGAGGTAAGCATGATTATGTTCAGACCTGTATCAATCAGGCAAAATTTTACAATGAAAAGGTAATTGTTATTTCTGATAGCGAGTATGAAAACTGTGATAATGTTAGTATACTTGAGTATACAACACACTCCGATGAGTTTAGAAAATATTATACCCCTTTATCAACGTTGGGGGATTATGAACTGTTTTGCTTTTTAAGATGGTTTATTTTATATGAATACATGACAAAAGAAAATGTTGATAATGTATTTTATATCGACTCAGATGTTCTATTATATCATAATGTTACAGATGATATAGAATTTTTTAAGAATTATATATTTACGTTAATACTAAGATCAGTAGGATGTACATCATATTTTACGACTGGTGGTTTAAAAATGTTCTGCAAGTTTCTTTTTGAAATATATCAACAAAAAAATAGCTACGAATTTGCTAAAATTGCATCGCACTATAAAGTTAGACAGGAATTTAATCTACCAGGTGGTGTATGCGATATGACTCTATTTGAATATTTTGCAAGATATAAATGTTCGGTTGGTGTTGGAGAACTATCTAATATTCGGGATAATACGACATACGACCATAATATAAATGACTCAGATAATATGTATGAATTTGATGGTATAAAAAAGATAGAGTTTGTAGATAAAAAACCTTTTTGTTATAGTCCAGTACTAGACAAAAAGATTCAGTTTAAGTCAATTCATTTTCAAGGAGGTTCAAAGCATTTAATGGATACATATAAAACCTATGAATAATATATTTGAAGATGAGAGGGGTAGTTTATTACCAATTAATTTAAAAGAAATTCCGTTTGATGTAAAAAGAGTTTTTACAGTTTATAATGTACCAAAAGATATAATAAGAGGCGATCATGCTCATTATCAAACCAAACAATATTTGATTTGCGTTAAAGGTATGATAAAGGTAATACTTGAATCGGGTGAAAATGAAACTACTGAAACAATTCTTAAAAAAGGTGATAGTATTTTTATTGATAAACTAGTTTGGGATTCTCAACAATTTTTAACTGGTGATGATGTTATGTTAGTTTTTGCTAATACTGAATATAATTTTGAAGATTATATTTTAGACAAAAATAAGTTTTACGATATTTTAAGAAAATAATTGAAATAAAGAGGAAATAATATATAATTAACGTATGATTATTAAGAATCTTAATTATGACGGTGATTTAATTCATAAACGTTTTGCGTACAATTTCTTTCGAAAGAAAACTTTACCTATTGGAAATATTATAGCCTTTAGAGGTTATATGAATGTAGGTATCGATGGTATGATCGATCAAGAAGATGTACTTCAAAACGATTATATTGCAAGTGATGATGCAATTAGTTTTTGTTGGGAAATTCCTAACTTGGATAAATTTGGTGCTGTAGCGTATCAGCGACTTTTAAATACCCAGATTGCTAATATTCTATCTTCGAAGTATATCAAGAAGCCTATTGAAGTAGACGGCGATGATCTAATGGTACATGATGAGTTCGAAGGTAGTGATGGTAGTCTACAAACCGTTGGTAAATGTAGTGTGAGTATTACTTATTCAAAGGATAATGTAGCTATCGGGCATACTGGTATCAATGTAAATGCAGGACCGAAAGCTCCTAACTTTGCTTACAGTACTAAACTTACTGATGAACAGGTTGAAGAGTTTATGCAAGATATTATTGATTTATTTTATGCAATGAATGATGATATGTTTATTGCAACTACTAAGATTAATCTGTGACAATATTTCAATATATAAATAGCTTACTGTTTAGTAAGAAAAGGATAGATATGAACTGCGATGATGAATCGCAGTTTAATCTATTCATGGTTAATAGATGGACTAGTATGTATTCAAAAGAGTTAAATGAATACATAAATGAAACTACTAATAAATATTGGAATTTATTTGATGATAAGTTATCTCAATATAATTACATCTATTCTATATTGCCTAGATTGAAATTTAAAAGATTAAACTATATTAAAAAGATTAAAAAAGAGAAGAAAACTAAAGAAGAAAAAAAGTTAATACCTGAATTTTATAGTCAACAGGAATATAAAAATCTTGTTGAAATTAATAATAGTTTAAGTAAATAACATAATGAAAACAGCTGAATTCGTTTCCCCAAAACATCCGGATAAATTATGTGATAGAATATCGGATACAATCTTAGATTTATATCTTTCTAATGATAATAATTCGAGGTGTGCTATTGAAACTTGCGGTGGCCATGGTAAAGTAATGGTAACTGGTGAAGTAACTAGTAATTATAAAATTGACAATAATAAAATAGAGACAATCGTAAGAGAGATTGCTGAAGATGATAATGTTGATGTAATTATTAATATTATTGAACAATCACCTGAGATTAGTCGCGGCGTCGATGTAGGTGGCGCTGGTGATCAAGGTATCATGATCGGGTATGCATGTAGAGATAATGAAGAGTTTATGCCGCAAGAATACTATCTTGCTAGAAAATTAAATAAACGAATTTATAAAGACTACCCTTTTGATGGTAAGACCCAAATTACATTAAATGGTAATAAAATAAGGGTTGTATGCTCATTTCAAAATGCACCTAAAGTTGAATTAGAAAAAATTACAAAAGATTTTTTTAATAGCTATTCATATGAAATAGAATCTTTACATTGTAATCCTGCAGGGGATTGGAGTATAGGCAGTTTTCAGGCTGATGCAGGGGTAACTGGTAGAAAGTTAGCTGTAGATAATTATGGTCCTAGAGTCCCTTTAGGAGGGGGAGCTTTTAGTGGTAAAGATTGTACAAAAGTTGATAGAGGAGCTGCATATATGGCCAGGTATATAGCAGTTGATATACTTAAAAAGAATAGAACTAATAGTGAGGTTAAAGTTGAATTAGCATATGCTATTGGGTATGACCAGCCACTACAGGCAACAGCTACAGTAAATGGTGAAAAAATAGAAATAAAAGATTACGATTTATCACCTCAAGGTATTATTAAATTTTTAAAATTAAACACACCAATATTTGCTGAAACATCAAAATGGGGACATATGGCCTCAAACTTTGAATGGCAGTAATTGCTGTTGAACTAAAAATATTCTTTCGTAAATAGTTATATGGCACAAGCAAACATTGACATATTAGCACCTAAAAAAAGTTTAATTGATTTAACAGATTCTCATAATAATTCTCTAGATGGAATTATTGATCAGGATTATGAGCTAGGTTTTATTTTTGATGATATAATTTTAGTAGAGTTTATTGACGAAGTATCAGATAGTCAAGGTGATGCTATTATGAGAGGTGGAGTTTATATACCTACTAATGCAGTTCAAAGGGCATGGAGAAAAGCTAAAGTAATATTAGCAGGTCCTGAATGTAAGTATATTAAAGGTGGAGAAATAGTAATCTTTCCAAATAATCTCGGGGTAGGTATCGCAAATGCAGAGATCTCAGGGTATGGTAAACTTAATAAAGGTGTTTTCTTAAATGAAAGTAGACTATTTGGAATAGCAAAAAAGAAAGATGAAAGTAAGTCTGCCGAATCTTAAAAACACTTTACAGAGTAATGTCTGTGAAATAATTTTTGAGAAACGGAGACCAAAACCAGGTGACAGTACTCAAAGAAGAATGTTATGTACTCTGGATGATAGCTTACTCAATAGTGTTAACGGTCGGCTAACGTTGAACTATAAACCACCAGCAGGTCCTCCAAAATATAACCCTGCTAGTAAAAATTTGTTACCTGTATGGGATATTATGATGCAAGGATGGAGAATGGTTAGTATGGATAATTGTGCAATAGTAAACACAATACCAGAAGATGAATTTTTTGAATATTTTAACGAAAATATATATCCAATGTCTGCGGATGAAAAGAGGGACTACATGGGTACATGAAGTTTGAAAAGATAGAAAAAGACTTAACTAATTTATTACTTCGTGATATTGTAATTTATATTAACCCAGCTAAACCCTTAAAGCAAGGTAAATTGGTACTATTTAAAGTTAAAGATTTTTATTTTAGTCTATCTTTAGAAAATGAAAAGGGCGATTTAAAACAATATGAAATACCTTTTCCGTTTAATTCTGAAGTAGGCCATATGCATCTTAAATTTGATTATAGGATAGAAGAATTTTCAAAAAATAATGAATTTGTTTTCTTTAAGACTAAAGTTTTAAATTTTGAAAAGAGAAGTAAGTTATATAATAATATAGTTGTTTTATCAGCAGTCTGATATTATAATTATTATATGCTGAGTAAATACCTTAATAAATTTCCTGACGGTTATAACCCGAGCACTCAGCAAATTAATATAATTAAGAAGATTGAACATGCGTTCAATAAAGGCTATAAGTTTGTAATTTGTAGTGCACCAACTGGAAGTGGTAAGAGTTTTATATCAAAAACTCTAGCTAATATATCAAACGAGTCTACAGATTCATTTAAAGAATTAATTGATAGTTACGATGCGTTTAAAATGGATAACGTGGGTAATTATATTAATGAGCCTGAATGTTTAAATGAACCAGCTAGCGGTGCATTTGCATTAACTATAACCAAATCATTGCAAGATCAGTACTTAGAGTTATTTGATGATAGCGTAGTTATGAAAGGTAAAAGTAATTACGTAAGTACTCTTAATTCTGATATTGATGTTGAAATGGAAACGTCTGTTATGCCTCGTAAGATATTAGAAGATCATAGAAAAGCTCATAAATGTAATTACCATAATGCTCGTAATCAAGGATTGGTTGAAAAGTTTGGAGTATTAAATTATAAGATGTTTTTATCTTTACCAGGTCATGTAAAACGTAAAAACTTTATTATATGTGATGAAGCGTCCGAACTTGAGGACGAAATAGTAAAACAATATTCGGTCTTTATTGACCCAGATCGTTTAAAGTTATTAGGTGTGAGTGTACCAAGTTTATATTCTGAAAAACAAGATGCAATATATAAATGGATATGTTCATGTATATTAGAAGTTAGTGAATATATTAATACATTAACTAATAAAAGTAATAATAAGAATATACAACTTAGCAATAGTGAAAATATTAAGCTAAGTTATTTAAAAAATCTTCATAGAAGTTTAAACCTAATAACTGAAACGTGGGAAGAGTGTGAGTATGTTGTACAGCGAGATGGTAAGACAGCAAGAGTTATGCCGTTAAAGGTAGATGTATTATCGAAATATATTTTTAAGTATGCTGATAATGTATTATTAATGTCTGCTACTATTATTGATCATAAGCATTTTGCTAAAAGTTTAGGTATAAAGGAGTATGAATATGTAGAGTCTGATAGTACTTTCGATCCTGAAAAAGCTCCCATCTATATTAATACTAAACAAAAGATTAATCATTATAACCTTAAAAAGACCCTACCAAAAATTGTAAAGCAGATAGAACAGATATGTAATCAGCATGAATTTGAAAAAGGTATTATACATACACATACCGGGTTTATCGCTTCATACTTACAGAATAATTTAAAGAGTAGACGCTTTCTATATAGAGATAAAGAAACAAGAAATGAAGAAATATTAAGACAGCATTCAAAAAGTAAGAACCCGACTGTATTGGTAAGCCCATCTTTAGGTTTAGGTATTGACTTGAAAGATGATCTAGCTAGATTTCAAATAGTAATTAAAGCTCCTTACTTACCGTTAGGTGATAATAGAATTAAGAAGTTATTTGAATTAGATAAAGCATGGTATTCAAATAAGATGTTGAGTAATGTTGTGCAGCAATGTGGTAGAGGTATACGAAGTAAGCAAGATCATTGCAAGACATATATTTTAGATGCAGGTGTATATGAAGCTATCATCCGAAATAAGGATAAATTACCTAAATACTTTATAGAACGATTTGTTTAATATTAAATAATATTATGAAAGATTTAGATTCTCAACTTATATTTGAAGCCTATAATGAAGAAGTAATTGATGAAGGTTTAAAAGATGTAGCTAAAAAAGCAGCTCAATACGGAGCAATAGGTGCAGCTACAGCAGCAAGTGCTTTAGGTAGCCCTCCAGCCAAATCAGCTCCAGCAGCCGAACCAGCCCCTATGACCCAAGCACAGTCAGATTATATGAAAAAAGGATATGAATTAGAACAAAGTATGAAAGCTGCTTTATCTAATAAAATGCTTAGAATGAAGTTAAAGCAAACAGATCCAGCAGCATACGATGCATTAATAAAAATTAAGGGTAATATGAGTATAGGCAATGAACCGACACAAAATATGTCCCAAGAACAGCTTCAAGCAACACAAAGACTTTCCCAATATGTAGACGGTGCTAGTACAGGTTTGGATGTAATGAAAAAATTGTAATGCAGACATTT